>Ga0325410_1000779_pt1 | contig 33714 bp, 15 predicted proteins | sample PopdelMetagenome_16_FD_206182 | JGI IMG/M metagenome (GOLD analysis project Ga0325410, IMG submission 206182) | Populus deltoides microbial communities from Bellville, Georgia, United States - Xylem-PdIQD-R3 | ecosystem: Host-associated > Plants > Phyllosphere > Stem > Wood/Secondary xylem...
GGTACGACTTTTCTTTGCACTCTTAAGAACATAAACTATGTATGGACAATGGGCGGTCGTCGCCTTTAATGGAAACCACAGCCTTTTATAACAAAAGCGATATTAACTTTTTAAACTATTATTTTTGAGTGTGTAGACACCCGCAAATGATTAACTTATAAGTTCTTTAAAGTTTGTTTATTAATCTTAATCAATATTTTTTTTAGAATAACAACTTTAGTTAATCCAAACTCGTTTTAATTTTGAATTAGACTCCAAAGAAACTTTTAAAACTTTTTTTTTTTTGAACTTAAGTCATGATCATTAGCTTAAGTGCTATGCAAATCCTGATACACGTGAGCTTGGACGTAGCACCTAAGCTCAAATGTCAAGCCCATGCCCAAGGCTTCTGTTAACTTAGGTAGTACACTCGAGCCCATGCGTTGGGCACACCTAGAGCCAATGGGCTCGGGTAATGCTCTTGAGTCCAAGCGTTGGGTGCACACCCAACACCTTATGAGCTTAGACCTCGTGCCATAATTCAGGCATGTTGCCTAATGTTCTTAGATCCGACTCATGTCTAGGTTCTTTTTAGGATTGACTTTGTGACTTGAATTCAACGCTTATTTCTTTAGGGTTTTTTTTTTATTAAGCCCAATTCTTTTGTCTAGATTCTACTCAATATACGCTCTTAGGTATACAAGAGTCTTCAATTGCCTACCACATCTTCATCTCATTAATATTCATGTTAGGAATGTTTGTCTCACATTAATGTTTGTGTATAAGATATTTGTCCTTATTAATATGTGTGTAAGAGATATTTGTCTTTAATTAATATTACAAGAGTATAATGACTCTCCACCTCTCTCATTCGAATAAAAAAACAAGGTACATGGATTAAAGAGTTTATAATTTGCATTCTCAACATACACATATCATTTCTTTACTGAGCATTTATTTGATACCAAAACAAGAACAAATAACTTTGTTCTTAAAATTTAATGTTTTTTTGCATATTTATTATACTTTTTGCCTACAAAAATTCTAATTTAAGCATTTAAGGGTCTCCAAACCACTTAAATGGAACTTTGTTGTTTTTTTTTTTAGGTATCAAGATTGTTTCATCAAGTTAACAACTTCCTTTTCCATGGAAAGTAGGTTTAATTGAATGAACATTTCATTTATTTATATTTCAACCACTAAAAAACTTTATTTTTAAGCATCTAGGTTTTAGAACATCATCAAATCTTGTTTGAAAGATAGAAAAGGACGAAGGTTTTCCATATTCTAGAGAGAAAAGTATATATAGAAGGTAAAAGAGAAAAATTGTATATAATTTTTATTTTATATATATATATATATATAAGATAAATAAAAACTGAATTGTCTCTGATAAATCTCATAATAACTAATATACCCTAAAAAAATAAATATTTTATCATGATAGCAAGTTCATTGATTTGTTTTTGTTAAAAAGGTATATGTTCATTAGCTTTTGCTTTTTTTTTTTCCTTTTCTTTCTTTAAAGCAATATTGCTCTTTTTTGAAACTATATGGCAAAATTCCAATACTTATCCATTTCAATTAAAAGGGTAAATTGAAATAATTAAATGCTTAATTTTTCTCAAATGACCGTGAGAGAAATATCCTTGTATTCTTGTTCTGTCCTTTGCATGTTCACTAGATTTAAGCCATCTCTTGTGCTAATTATATTGTCAAGATTTCACAATTACATAATTTCAATTGTGAAATTCCTCCTCCTCCTCCTCTTTTAATTGCTTCACTTGTTGAAACATAATGATTTAAAAAGTATTTGAAAACGAGTTGAAATGATATTCTCTTAAATTTTAAATTTTATTTTGCTAATTTTTTTTTATATTTTTATATTGTCTTGATGCGCTAATTTTAAAAATAATTTTATAAAAATAAAAAAAATATTATTTTAATATATTTTTAAATAAAAAACACTGTTACTACAGTCAATATAGAGACCTTTAGAGGATTTATAATTTACCGGTGTTTCCAGTTTATAAATGCGTTTGGGGGTATAAAAAAGTCTTCCCTGGTTTTGCATGACTTTTTCGAAGAGAAATAATAGCTGGCTGGCTAGCTAGCTAGACATGTTCAAATATTAGCTGCTAGTCGCTTGAAGGAGAAGTTATATAGGCTTAATTGTGATTTTGTTGAAAACTAGGTGTGATGTTGGTGCCTCCATTAATGGCTTTCCAAGGTAGCACTCAAAGGCACTTTGGTGGACTCTCTTGGAGTGTTTTAAACGCTCGTTTTATGGCTAACCTAACATGCAGCTACTTCTAATAATTAATATCCCTTTAACTTATAGCATTAATATATATATTAACTGGTTTTATTCTTTTAAGGAAAAAACCACTCTACGTTTACCAAAAATCTCTTACTAGACTGGCCATCTCCATCTTCTTCTTTGAGCCAATCCCGATATTATATTATAGTAGTTGTTGTTTCGACGAGTATTTTTTATTTAAAAATATATTATAAAATATATATATTTTTTAATATGAACATATTAATTTTTTAAAATCATTCTATGCCCACCGCAGATAAAACTGTAAGATAAGAATTTCACATAAATAACGTGCCGGCCAGCATCAGAATTGCATGAATAGCTGCATGAGGAGGTTTCGGGGATTTCATTCAAAGCAAAGAGAGGAATGGTTTTAAAAAAGCATTGCCTGATTTCTAGCTCTTCATCCATCAAGATATACTCACGTCGATCTCCGTCGTCGACGGTTGCTGTCGTTATCATCGCAGAGGCAATGTTTGTTGAGATTAATCAATTATTTTGAGAGATTGTGAGCAAGAAATTATGTTTTATATAAAGCAGAGATCTTTGTTTATTTCGTTAGATGACGATGAAGACCTCGTAACGTGAAACAAAATCTTGTGGGGGCATCCGGCCACCCTGGACAGCCGGGGATCTCAACTGCTATCAAAATCTCTTCTCTTTTTTTTGTTCATTCAGTATTTTTATCTTGATGAAATCATGAATCTTTTGTATTAATAATATGATTATTTCAATAAAAAATTAAAAGCAATTAATATATATATATATATATATATATATATAATTCAAATAATTTAAATTTAGAAGGAAGAGAACCTTGCATTTGGATAGCCATAACTCCCCTTTTGTTTTTAATTCATTTCTTTTCTACCATGACAAAAAAAAAACATGTTTTTTTTTAATCATAAGCATGAATTTTCGAATAAAAACTTACCATGATTTTAAAGCAGTTTTTCAACATAGAATGAAAAAAAATAATGGTTTGATAGTTTTATGTGACTCTATTGAGAAATAAAAGAATAATTAGTTTGAGGAAATATATAATATAAAAAATTGATAATAAAAACTAACAAAATATATATTTTATCTTATCAAATATTCGTGTGCAGTTTTTGTTTTTATTGTCAATATAGTTTCATACATAATCATTAAAAACACATAAATAATATTACCACAAATTAAAGCCTCTAATCTTATCGAAGATATTTGGCATAAATGAGCCTCTTTTTTCTTATTAAAATTAAGTGGATGATGCACTGTGTATTTATACAGATTTCAATTATTTTTTTCACTAAAAAATATATTAAAATAATATTTTTTTTATTTTAAAAAAATTATTTTTAACTTTAGCACATTAAAATGATTTAAAAACACAAAAAAATATTAATTTAAAATAAAGAAAAAATTAAAAAATTTTAAATTTTTTCAAAAATATTTAAAAAAAACAGAGTCATAGTAATTAAAAAAATCACAGTTTGATTTTTTGAGTCCTACCTAATTTTCTATGTTTTTCAATTAAAAACATCTTAAAATATTCTTAGAAACAAAACAACCCAATTTCTAATGAAAAACACAGTTGCCTAAAAACTAAAAATCAAACCAAACTTAACTCATGTCTATTTTTTTTCTTCAAATTATTAGAGACTCAAACTATTTTCATTAAACTATTTTTATTGAGACAAACTTATTAATATCAAAATTAATTTTTTTTATTATTAAAACATGATGGACCAAAAACTGTCTCTCTTCTCTCTTTTTATATTGAATTTCTCTTTCATCTCCTAGTTGTCAAGGCATTAAATATAAGAAAAATAAAATTATATGATTAAAATGTAAATTTAAAAAAAAATCAGAGATTAAAATGTAAAAATCTGCACCTCTTGAATTATAAGAAAATAAAAAACACCATCTTTTTTTATGATGTTAATTTCGGTCCATAAGTTTCTTTAAATTGTTTTTTAACTGAATCCTATAATTTTATTTTGTAATAAAAATATTTATGCAACATAGAAATAATTTTTCTCATTACACATATGCATAATAATATCAAGCAAAAGAAATTCCTCAGGTTTATAATTATAATTATAATTATAATAAATAAGTAGTTGGCAGGAGTGGAGGTGGGTGGAGCAATATTACAACATACTCTAAAATGTGTAGGGGAATCACTGTTTCTCCACACACAAAACACTGTGGATTACAATAGTAATCCACAGTGTTTTCCCCCCTTTTTTTTGTTAAATTTTTTTTCCCAAACTTATTTTTGTTGATTTTACTTTTTAAATATTGATCTGGTTAAAATTTTTGTTTTGTAATTTTTTTCTTTAAAATACTGTGAATTGCTTCAATGTTTTTCCACATAGTTTTTCTATTTTATTTCTTTATTTTTCAAAATTATATTTGTTGATTTTTTTTAATATGGAGCTGATTGAGAATTTAATTTTGTAATTTTTTTTCTTTAAAACATTGTTGATTGCTACAGTGTTTCTCCACATGGTTTTTTTTTATGATTTTCTCAGAAATTATCTTTTTTTATTTTATTTTTTAATATTGAGCTGGTTAAAAATTACAGTTATAATATGTGAGGAAAGCACTGCAACTTTCCTAAAAAATTACTGTTGATTGCTACAGTGTTTTTTCCCATATGGTTTTTTTTCTGTTTTTGTTATGTTTTTCTTTAAAATTATATTTGTTAATTTTATTTTTTAAATATTAAGCTGGTTAAGAATTGCAATTACAAGTAAATACAAGTTTTTCCTCACAAAACACTATGGATTGATACAGTTTTTCCTCACATGATTTTTTTTCAGTTTCTTTTGTGTTTTCTTTTTTTGTGATATTTTTTTTTCAAATTTATCTTCGTTGATTTTTTTTAATATTGAGTTGGTTCGAATTTAATTTTGTAATAAAGCTTAATCATGTGAAGAAAGTATTGTAGCTTTGCTCATAAAACATTGTGGATTGCTACAGTATCTCTTCGCATGATTGTTTTTTGTTATAATTTTTTTCAAATTATCTTTTTCAATTTTGTATTTTTAATATTGAGTTGTTTGTGAATTACAATTACAAGTCATTACAAATAAGGCTAAATCATGTGAGGAAGCATTATAGCTTTCATCATGAAACACTGTGAAGTGCTACAGTGTTTCCAACATGATTTTTTCCCCCTTTTTTCCTATTTGTTTTGTTATTTTTTTTTTCTAAAATTGTCTATGTCGATTTTGTTTTAATATTGAGCTGATTAAGAATTTAACTTTGTAATTGTTTTTCTTTAAAACACTGTGAATTGTTGTAGTGTTTTTCCATGTGATTTTTTTATGATTTTTTCCAAAATTATCTTTGTCGATTTTTTTTTTAATATTGAGTTGGTTAAGAATTATAATTACAATAAAGCTAAATCATATGAGGAAAGCGTTGCAGTTTTTCTCACAAAACATTGTGGATTGCTACAATATTTCTCTAAATGGTTTTTTATTTTATTTTATTGGGAAAAGCGCTATAGCTTTCCTCACAAAACATTGTCAATTGCTACAATGTTTTTTTCTCATGGGATTTTTTTCCTTCCAAAATTATCTTTGTTGGTTTTTTTTTTAATATTAAGTTGTTAGAGAATTTATCTTTGTAATTTTTTTCTTTTTATTAACTGAAAAGTTAAATCATGTGGCGAAAACACTGTATCTTTTCTCACAAAACAGTGGAGATTGCTACAAATCATTTTGATCAGTCTCTAAGTTTTTGATCACCAACACAACTTTTTTTTTTCATCATTAAATATTTGCTTCATCATACCTTTAATTTCTATTACTTTTCTAGCATTTGTTCACAATTATAATACTATCAAATGCATTTGTTTTATAAGCCCGCGGCAGCGCGCGAGCATGTCATCTCGTTTGTTCTTAAACAACATTAACTCTTTTCCAGCCACGTGGCGAAGTACCCTTTCCATTTCCCACATTTCTGCAATATGGGTCTTTTGTGATTCTAACACGTGTTAATAAAATTTTTTAAAAAATAATAAATGTTAAAAATATATTTAAAATAAATATTATAGTTTGAACCCAACAAAATAAGTTATCTAAATAGTAAAGGGATCTTTCAGTATTTAAATTGGTATACCCATGGGAGAAATATTTATGTAAATTCCCTGTAAAATGTAGGTTGTTTTAGAGGCTATTTATAGTAAATATTATCTTAGAGATCAAGATCTTGTTTATTTTTATGTTTTAAAAGTATTTTATTTTAAATTATTTCTATTTTATTTTTTTTCTTCACTCCAAATTAGTTGTTTTTTTGTGTTTTCATATCGTTTTGATATGCTGATATCAAAAATAATTTTTTAAAAATAAATATTATTTTGATACATTTCCAAGTGAAAAACACTTTGAAAAGAAACCATTACCACACTTTCAAATATTTTATTAATCTTTAGGTTCGGCTACGTGCTAAGTCCAAGCGGATATAGGCCTGGTGAGTTGCCAGACCCAACATCTTTAGGTCTAACTACATGCCGAGCTCAAGTAGATATAAGTTTGGCGAGCTGTCGGATCCAACATCTTTGGGTTCAGCTACGCCCTAAGCCTAAGTAGACATGAGTCTGATGAGCTGCCAAATCCAACGTTTGATTCAGCTACATGTTGAGCTCAAGCAGACATGAGTCTGACGAGCTGTCAGACACAACATCATTGGATTCAACTACGCGTTAAGCCCAAGTATACATAGGTTTAACAAGCTGTCAGACACAATATCATTGGGTTCAGCTAACGTCGAGTCTAAGCACACATAATTAAGTTTGGTGAAACTGTTAGACCCAACATTTTTTAGTTTAGTTATGCACTAAACTCAAGTAGATGTGAATCTAGCAAACTGTTAAACTGAACATCAGTGTGCTTGGCATCAAGTGAGTATGAGTTTAACTATCATTATAAACCTCATATTGGATCATAAAATTTCATTTATTTATTCTAATGACTTTTAATATAAACTGTTAATATAAAAAATATTCATCTCCCTACACGGTCTATGTGTATAAAATACCTTGCCTTGCCAACCGTTTACGGAGTCTAACATGATATCCACAACTTAAGAATGGCGAATGTGTATAATCTTTGACGAGGAGGGACGAGAAGTAGGTTTGCCAAGGAACAACGTGGATTTGTCCCCTCACTCTACTTACTGTGCATGGGATTTGTCCCCTCACTCTACTTACTGTGCATGGGATTTGTCCGAGGAAAGATTAGTCAATGTATGCGGTGTGCTGGGAATAATTTAATTTTAACACAGTAGGCGCGCGCGCACTTATATAAAATATTAATAATATTCTTTCAAAATTAAACCTTTTTTTTTTCCTCAGTGGAATGCTAATGCAAGCTGCAAATTCGACAGGCTTTAAGTGGTTTGTAAGCGACCTATATATTCAAATTCAAAGGCTTGCTAATTAGTCACACCATTGATGAGTTTTGAGCACTCCTTCATGCATCTGCTTTTGATATATATTAATTAGATTGTATTAGAGTAGTTGGTACGCGTTTCATTGCAAAGTAATTTTCTTTTATTTATTTCATTGCTTTTGGTATATATTAATTTTCTTTTATTTTTTATGGTACGGGTTCTTAAAAACAATTAATGTAAAAATATGCATTTGTTGATAATGTATTTTTTATTTATAAATAATATTTTAATTATGATTTAAAAATTTAATATATACAAAGTATTTTTTTAGAATATTAACAACGACATCTTTGATTAATCCAAGTTACCTTGAGTCAACCTACAACAACAAAATTAATTATTTAAGTCATGAACTTAATTAGATTTAATAACATTAGTTTTTTAAAATATTTTTTATTTAATTATATGACAATACAAATATACGCTATTAGAAAAAAAACTATATAATTATTTTAAAAAAATAATGATGGATTGTAAGAGAAATTGCAAATATTATTAAAATATTGTTATAATCTTATTTGAAAACAAAGTAAAAATTAAATGGAATTTGATAAACTAACATCTAAAATATATTCTTAATTAATTTAAGAATTTAATATATTATTAATATTTTAAATTAATTATTATTTTTTTAAAATCTAAATTTAAATTAATGAAAAATACAGGTTAAGCATGCAAACCTAAACTGAATTAAAAAGCCCAAGCATGCGCTAAGTTGTCGTCTATTAGTGCTCAAGATTCAAACACCAGGGTGGTGGGAGTTGGCCTAAAATTCTAATTTTCAAGCCATTTAATCCAAAAACACCATAGTGGAGGCCAAAAAATGGAGGGGCGGTAGGAGTTGGCTTAAAATTCTATTTTTCAAATCATTTCACTCAAAAACAATATACAAACTATTATAAACCACTCAATAACCCCAAAACACATCTAAATCACTATAAAAAAAATTAATATTATTTGAATTCCAAAAATCAAAACATAACTAGATATGTCGTTTCTATTATGTTTAAAGGAAAAAATCACCATTTCTGGATGAATAGAACCCTTTGATACTAAGCTTTGCCATTTTGATTGTTGAAATCATGGCAACCGATAACTTTTTTTTTCATTGTTTTTTAATGATTTCTTTTTTTTTTTCTTTCAAACTTAAGAATTGAAAAAAAATAAAAAAACTTTAGATCAAAATAAAAATTATCATAAATCTAGAGTGAGTCATGTATATTTAGCGTGTTTTATTTTTTGTTCCTTTATCTTTTTATTTGGTATTTTTTTATTCTATAATTTCAAGTCTAATTCTATCTAATTATGCTACAAAAGAATTCCATTGAAAAAGGAAAAAAAAGTTGAAAATGAGAGAAAAAAAAACTCCAACTGCTTTATTGTTGTATATTAGTTAATTTGGTAATGAGTATGAACTATATTTGATAATATTTAAAATGTGTTAAATTTTCTGTTTATTAAATTAATATTTTAAAATGATTTTATTATGGTGATGTGAAAATCATAAAAAAATCACTTGAATAAAACATCATGATCTAAATGCTTTTTATAAAATAATCTACATCTTATTACACAACACACGTTTAATAACATTTCTCGCACTCGCACGTTAAAAGTATGCCACCATTTCTCCAAAACCACGTGGTACAAAAATAATAAGGCCCCTAGATGTCCATTGATTGATTATCTTCAACAGCTTTGTGTTCTAACAAAACTTTACTAGTCCGTTTTATTTGTATGCTGCATTTTTCACTAAATTCAATATCAGAATTTTGCATATTATAGACGGATTGTTCTATTGGTATTTAAACACTGATTTTATTAGAAAAATATTTACCGAATAAATCATGGACAATGATAGTTAGTTAAAAAACTTATCGTTAATGATTTATATTATATCGGTCATTTTGTTGGTAATATTGATATTGATGGACTTGATCTTGTAAGGAATATATGGTTCTTCATGTGCAAACCAACACAAATATTTCTTTATGAACTTTTTTTTGTAGAAGATGCATCGTAACAACATCTAAATCGAGAAAATTTTTATTTTTACATCTCTTACATGGATATCTAATACCATTTCCACTAATATATTTGTATAGTGCGTAATTAATAAAACCCTTAACCCTATTAAAATAATTCATCCTACACAACCCTTCGAGTGAAACTTGATACATTTAAAAACGATTATCCATTACTTATATGAAAATCTATATAGAATATTTATGACAACATGTATTAATTAATTACGTGAATTAAATGAATTATCGACACTCAACTAATTAGATATCATTAGTTTAACTCAAACTTATTCAATCTATTTTAATAACACCCTTAAATCATTATTGATTTTATATAAAAATTCAAATTCCTCCACAATTACCAAAATTTTCAATTTAACAATAAAATTAACAAAATATGAAATGTACTAATTAAATAAGACATTATTTATTTCATTACAAAACATCTAAGTTATAAAATCGAACTTAATTTCATTAAATTACAAACAAATATAATTTTTTAAAACCTTAAACAAATTCTATCATATACAAATCATACAGCCATATAACAAATTTCGATAGGAAAAAGTTATAAAACAAGTAAGTACACAAACAAACTTCATATACTAGATCAAAATGCCAAAAAAAAAAATTTTTAAAAATGATTTACAAAAAAACAGGTAATACCATTTTTTATCAAGAACATGAATGCTGACAAAATGAGTGTTGGGGTGGCCGAATTTGTGATGATGAGAGCTTAATTTGTGATAAAATAGGAGGTTGTTGTTTTTTGCTTAGAAAATAAAAGAAGAAGAAGAAAAAGAAGAAGTTGGGGAGGGAAAAGGTCGATCGTTGGGTTATAAATTAAAAACTACTGACAGATTCATCGACGAGTTCATTTCATCGATAATACCATTTGATATATTGACATGCTATTTTTTTCTCTTTTTTTAATTCTATTATTTCTAACTATAATTCCCTCTATATATATCGACTATAAAGGGACATAGCGGGTAAATAGTCCATCGGTAAATGTCATTGTAATTTATTAATGGTAAAAATTGTGTTGGTATTTTTTGTGAATTTTCTGATAGTGTTTAGAGTGTATGATTGGAAATTTGAATTTGAATTTGCATAAATATAATTGGTGTCTTCCAAGCAATCTTTATTTGATCATTTCTCCCCCAGAAAACGACTTGAAAATAATTTAACTAGAAAAGCAAGGACCATGAAGAAGAAACCATGACTGGACATTTTATCTCCTCCGCACATTAGACATCTATACTCTGTGACGAGTTTTCGACGACCACGACTCTTGCTAGTTTTATATAATTCGATTAGATACCGACTTCCTTGAAAATTTCACAGCTGATCAAGAAGATTGTAGTGGAGAAGAAGATGGTATTGGGTCTCCATCCATCGAAAGCGAACAACCTGTGTGCTAAATATTTTCTTTCGAGAAATTGCTAACTACGCACCCACCATCGTGTCTGGTGTGCTAATAATTGCTTCCAAAATGCCTCTACTACTTTATAAAATATTCCAACTACATGGGAAGTGGAGAATTTTCCTTGCACCTGGATGAGCAACGACTCATTTCTGTAGGAACTGGTAATCCTTCTGTGGAAAGGGATTCGACTTCTGATTCTCGAGAGAGCAAAACTATTTGTCGTTTCTCTTCATGATAACTGCAAACAACTAACCCTCTCAATAGCCTTTGGAGAACTTGCCCATTTGTGAGAGCATATTAGACTTTGACGTCACAAGCGAATGTTTTACCATTGGGTTCAAGAAAATGTCACGGCGGCAAGGGATCCAGGCAAATTGTTATTTGGCATACATTTTTTTAAGCACATGACGGTGTTCATAGGATTCTCGGTTTTTGCCATGTAAAGTCTGCATTTTATCCTTCGTATTGGAAATGACATGCCCTTCTTGGGCTATATTTATGATGTCAAATTGCTCCCAGGGCCAATCTTGTTAATATATAAGTTAGTTTATAGTGTAATAATATACTTATTATAACAAAAACTAAATGGTGTCGGGAAATTATTGTAAATCAAGAAATCTTTAAATGTGGATTGTAATAATAATTTTACTTTCAATTTCTTATCTTTTCATGAGCGGATAACTGTTTCTTTAGCTTTCTTTTTCTTCTCCAGCGAATGAGCAGTGTCCGCGTCGTTAAAGAGGCATGTAGGACGCTTTCCGGTGGCCAAATCTGGCCATCCACCACCGTCTAAATGGATGCGAAGTCGTGCCCTCTTATACAAGATGTGACGCGTGTAGACAAATAATAGTTAGATTGCCGCCGGTAATCGATTGTTTGTGTTTTTTTCTCTCTCTTGACAATTAAAGTGCATAATTATCCTCTTTATTTGTTGTTTGTCAAATCAGATATATTTGCCAGACTCAAGACGCTTGGGTCTGGCAACCCTATGCAAGCGTAGTGTGGATCAAGACACAGTCCACTATAGACTTGCACAATAAATTTTCCAAGCTCTAAAGGCTTGAGATGGAGCTAATGTTGTTTTTTCACATAAAGTTAAATTGTCATTTTACCCTCTAGTTGAAAAAATTGAAGCCTTGGTTTTGGGGGTATTTCAGTATTTTTCATGAGATCACTGTTCATTAAACGTTTGAGCGGGGGTATGGTAGTCTTTTCACGTTTATTTGCATAGTAAAAATATTATTCTACCCCCAAGGTTAACAAAATTAAGAACTATTTCCTAGGGTTTTTTTGACCTTTCACAAACTGTTAAATAGTTAAAATACATCTTTGGCATTGGAAAAGACAAAAAATAAGCTTTGTATATGCGAGTATTTTTGTTCTTTCAAACTATTTTTTGTGCAATTTTCTATAATCATAGGGGCATTTTAGTATTTTGATATTGTTTTATTATCCAGACCAAGGCTCTTGAGTTTGGTATGGTTGCCAGATCCAAGACGATTGGGTTTGACATTCACAAACTGTTAAACAATTAAAATATATTTTTAGCCTTGGAAAAGATAAAAAAAATAAGCTTTGCAGTTGCAAGTATTTTTATGCTTTCACACTATTTTTTTTGTAATTTTCTAAAATCATGGGGGCATTTTAGTTTTTTGATATTGCTTTATTATTTTTAAAGTTGAAAAGTTGCGCCAAACCCATGTTTACTTGAGTCTAACAAACATGTTAGACCCAACTTACTTGGGTGACAGACTCAAAGCACTTGGGTCTCGCATGGTTGTCAGACCCAAGTAGTTTGGGTCTGCACTTGGGTCTAACATGGTTGCCAGACCACTGTTATTTGAGTTTGACAAAGAGTTGAGTGAAGGTTTAAAAATTAACCCACTTGATTAAGTTTAATAACACTATTAAAACATTCTCCATACTCTTAATATTTTTTTTATATTAACCCATTGCGAAGCACGGACCAATGAATTAGTATAAACTAAAACAAAACCCTCTTTCACAGTTTGTTTTACCGCTCTCCTATTTTTTTGTGCCATGTGAAATGCTACAGTATGTCTAGTTTAGTCTTTTTTTGTTCTTGAACTTTTTTTTGTCACTAATTTTTTTTTAGTTTCATCTTCTCAAGTTATGTTCACATGGTTTTAAACCTCATAATTTATGGATCACGTGATGCATCGTATAATCCCAATATAAAAAAGTATCTATATATTAAATTGATGCTTGATTTTACAAAATAAAATTTATTTTTATCAATTTAAAACATTAGAACAATAAGGGCTAAATTTGACAATGAAACAAATAAGCATTCCTTTTTTTTTTGTTATTATTGTTCATGGGGTGTGGAAAACTATAGTTTTTTTGTTTTTTTGTTTCTTGGTCATTAGTTTTTTAGCGTTTTATATTTCATAACTAAACTTCATTTGTTTTTCATTTTTAGTCCATGAAATTTAAGAGAAGAGAGATACTCATTGGAAAATAAAAGAAGAGAAAATATTACCAATCAACTATATTTTGACCACCAAAAAGACTTATCTTAGTGTTAATAAGTTTCTATTGACAAGACGAGCTCCATTAAAGCAATCTTTACCATTCATATCATCGGAAAAAAAAGAGTAGATATGAGCTTGAAAATTTTTGTTAAGTTTGGTTTAATTTTGAGATTTTAGAAAACTTTAATGTTATTTTGGAGTTGAAAATAAGTTTATTATGATCTTTAGAGTGTTGTTTTGGTGTTTCATATGAATAATGGTTAGCAATGAGTTTTTGGAGTCCTAGAACTAGGGCTTAGCTTTTTAGTTTCTAAGGTGGCCTTTGATAGGCATCTAAGATGCGTCGCTTGCTATGTTTTTTATTTTTTAAAGAAGAATAGACGGACAATATGTCACTAGCTCATTAAAAAAAAGGTTTAGCCTTCTAGGCAAATGGGTCTGGCCTTCTAGGCCCTTGCACTTTTTCTATTTTTTTAAGGTTAAACATGTATGGGGTGGGAGGCTAAGCTTGTGTATGATTGACCTTTTTCTAGATTCCTTTTTTAAGAAACTTTTTAACAAAAAATAATTTATTACAATAATATTTATGTGATTACCCAATTATTCCATTATATTATAGAAGATTAGTGCTTTTTTTCTTATGATGACATTATCAATTTCTTCATAAATAAATTCATGTGTTTGTCTAATATGCAGATTTTATACAATAATTTGCTCTTTAGTATTTAAAATTTTATATATATATTATTTTTATTTATTTTTATATTATTATCTCAAATTTATTGATTTTAAATTTCTTAATATAAGTGTGTCAAATTGAATAGCTAATACTTTTTTAATTTCTTAATTGAAACTTGCTTTCGCAATCATAATAATATTTTGCTAGAAAAAAATTTCTCATAAAAAAACATTTTTTTTGTCAAAGTAAAAAAGAAATGATTGAATAAAACTATTAGGTTTTTTTATTGAAAATATATTTAAACTTTTTAGTTTAAATTAATATAGTTTTTACAAATATTTTTTTCTATTTTTTTATTCATTGAATTTTGATGCTAATAAAAAATTATTTTCGATGTCAAAAAAATATTAATCAGAAAAAAAAATTGACAAAGAAAATAACATTTCCCTTCTATAATTTTATTCGTTGTCTTTTTTGTAAATGTCTACTTTTATTATTGTATGATTAAATAAGAAATAGATTCCTAAAAGAAAAGTTATTAAACTCGATTGGACTTATGAATTGGGTCACGGGTTGGATGAGTTAACTCGGGTTAATAAAAAACAATGTTTAATCAATATTAAAAACAACATTTAGACAACATGGTTTGGAAAGCAAATTCAAATGAAAAAAAAGTTAAACCAAATTTTGATTAATTCGAATGAGTCATTGGTGGACTAGCTAGGTCAACCAAGTCATAATAGGTCAACCCCTATCTAGGTTAATTTGAAACCCATCTGAGGCTATGAACCGGGTCAGCGGGTTACCACCATTCAAGACAAGTTAGGTTTAATAACTTTATCATAACATTTTTAGCGATAACGCGTGAGAAACTAACTAATACTACGAACTACAACAACTGCTACTTTCATTGTAGTGTTATCGTGGGTTGCACTATGCATTAACAATAAAATCCATAAATTTTTATTTTAATCCTTTAAGTTTTTTAAAAATTTCAATTTTATCCCTAAAATATTTAGATTCTTCATTTTCATCCCTTTAATGTTAGGTATTTACATTTTAATCCTAAAACTTCAAATGTAAGGACCTTGTAGCTACTTTTATGGCTTAGACAAAATTAATATCTTTTATTGAATTGAACTCTTTACTATTAAGTCATGAGTTTCATCTACATAAACACTTTTTAGCACCTTTCCATTCGCCAACATAATGATGTCAGAACCTTCCAACTAACATCTCATTTTTTTTGTATCTTGTACCCCAATAAAGTCGAGGTTAATACTCTAGTAATAATTTTTCTAATGATTGTGGGATGTTTAACTATCATAGGCGAGGTCATTGATAACATTGTTGTGGCCTAACCTATAATTTCTATCATAATTTTAGCTCTCAGTAACCTAAAAATTAGTCCATCTTGCAACCTTACTCATGGTGTCAACTATATGGCAATTAGGATCGCTCGACTACTTTTTGCCCTCTATAGACCAATAATAGAAACAAAAATAATTAATTTAATATCAACATCTTAGTCATCTCCATTCATGTATGTCACATCATTTAGTTTATAATAAATATTTTCTTATGTTAACGATTTTTTTATAAAAGAAATTAGTTGCACTTCTTGCCATTTAAGTAAATCTAATATATTAACTTTATATCTTTACTTTTACAACATGTGAGCACTACTCTTATAAATTTAATATTTAATTATGTTTAAGACCTTCCTTCACTTTCTTAATCGAAGGGTACCATTACTTTATTATTTTTATGAATCATTTATTAAATTCATTTGATTTTACCCTATGCATATTAAATCTAAAGTTAATGACATATTTATTTAGTTTCAAAAACTTGTTGAGAATCAATTTCAACTCATAAAAATCATGTAAACTAATTAAAGTGGTGAATTTTAAAAACCTCTCACATATTTTTATAATTTTGGCGTTTTTCTTTGTGTCACTTGCTATTACACTTATGAACGAAATGACATTGTTGATAACACTAAGGGTGTCCACGATCCAATCCGATTTGGTTTAGGTTAAAAAATCCAACCGAGTCGAGATGTATTACTTTTAGAGAATATGACCCGGACCAAACCGAGAACCAGTTCAAACTGAACTGGTTTGGTTCGGTCAAGGTTGATTCTTTGGCATCAATATTGAGAAACCTAATACCAATAAAAATGAGTTTTTTTTGTATTTTTAAATGGGTCTGTATTAAATTAGGCTTTAATAATTTATAGTTGAGTTTATTTTTTTTGCAAGCTTTCAAATTAAACTTTTTTTTATTAGGCTTTTTAACAAAACCATTCATATCAAGCTAAATTAGAACTAAATTTAACACATATCCATTCAACCATATTATTAAGCTCTTTATTAAAGAAACTTAGCAAAAAAAAAAAAAATTGTTGGAATCTCTAAAGATCAAGGAGGATCAAGTTTGTGGAGTTTAACCTTGAGAAAACAAAGTATGTCATGTTCTACTAATTATGAATATTAGGCTTTTAATTGTACTAAATACAAATTTTTAAATATACATACACAACCTAATTAATAGAAACCCCAATTTAACAAGAACCTAACCAATTAGTCATTTGTGTTATGCAACATTTGCATTAACTCAATTTAATAGGAACCCAATTTTCCTTACCCATCTAAATCAATGTAGTATACAAGATGTTCATACTAGAAAAGTTGAAATAAATCGGCAGATACATTAGCAACAAAAAACATATTATCAAATCTAATATGAATAATTCTATATTAGAGAAAATTGAACAAAAACATCCAACATAATTTAAGAAGAAAATCCAACAACAACAAAAGCCAAAAGATCCCGCATTGTAAAATTGGGGTTTCTATTAATTAGCAAATTAGCAATATATTAGATTTTGACTAGTAAAAGAATTAATAATGCAAAATTGAAAGGAAATTAACAAGGCAAAGTAAATCAATTATTCGAAATAATTATATTCCATCATTTCACCAACATTATTAATACTACTTATAATTAGTTAAGAATTTCAAACTTTAACAATTCTATAAAATCATAAATTAAACATGTTATATTAAACATATGTAAAGAAAAGATATTATACAATATCTAAAATTTAAATTTGTAAGAAAAATTACCTAAATCAATCATCTCATAATTGTCAGTATAATTTTAACAGGAAAGAAGTGCTTAAATTGTTTATTGAGATAAAGAGCTTTAAAATGAATTTAATATATAATCGTCAGTGCTGAAGACTGCTTCAAAAATAATTATGGATACTAAGATAGCTAATTCATGTTGTTCCACCTAAGAAAGAATATTGTATTTTGTAGCCAACCTAAAATATCTAATTTAGAATCATTAGGATCCTTACAGCTATTACCCAAATACATATCAACCTTGTTTTTTCTTTCCACTCCTCCTTTCTTCTCTAAATATTTTTAAATTAAAAAGTCAAATCATCTAACATATCATCTACCACCATCGAATCAACATTAATATTTTGTTCATTTCTACTAGTTCCAACATTATGAACAACCTAAACATACTTGTCAATATTGATATAATACTTAAACAACCTTAGCAAAATAATTTAACCTTCATTGTAAAAATTTTCATCCTTTTCAAGCCATGTAATCTCCCTAAAAAAATCTCACATATTTTAATTTGAAATGTAAATCTAACACAACAACCACATATAATAAAAGTCTTGTTTATCTTGAAACCCCCAATATTTTTTTATACTTTATCATCATATTCTTGGTCATTTCATCTAAAAAAAATCTTCACTTCTATAAATTTGAGATGTTTTTTTTTTTTGCATGGAAATCAATTCATGGAAGAAATAATTAAATGTCACATACACCAAGTTAAAAAATTTCAATGAAACTATGTAAAATAGTTTCAAAAACTTCACAAAAGATCTAGCCTTTTTCAAATATTTGAAAACATGAAGACCTAAGTTTTTTTTTTGTTTCCCCTCTAAATCAACCTCAAAGGAACTAAAATGCATAGGATTAGTTTCTTTTAACCTTATAAAACCACCACAAACTTCTCAACAACTTTTAGTATCACATATAATGAGTTCCATCTAGTTTCAACATCCAAACAAACTGTTACTCCTAATTTTTAACCTCCATACATATTGGTTAAATACAAGTTGTCTAGAAAGAGAAGATATAACAAACCTTACCACATTCCAAATCTTAATTGCTAAATAATCAATATCTTTCAATCCTAGCTTACAATAAGATTAACAATATATAAACAACATCTAACAAGCATGAAATTATTTGACAAGATATTATTTGCCCAACCATTTATTACTCTCTTCAAATATTTGATAGTTACATTATTTGATCTTGCAATGTTTATTGTAACTATTTAAATATTATCAATTCCTCATTCAATAAACAACTCTCAATCGTTTGGCCAATTGTTTCAATTTATAATTAGAAATTTGATAAAAATTTAGAATTCTTTTATTCAAGTTTGAACCATCATCAATCAAATAAGTAATCAAAGATATATGATTAGTAGTTTAGATCGATGTTCAAGTATCGGTTGTTAAAGATATTTATTGATCCTTAAGAGCTTTATTTAATTTTACGTTCTCATCTATATAAATCTTCAAACAATTTCTCAAAATCATCAAACAAGAAGGATTATCAAATCTAGGTTGCATTATTGATAAAATGATTTAAATCCATGGTTATTTACAAAGTTAAAAGGCAATTCATCAAGTATAATTATTTTTTCTAAGGCTTTCCTGCACTCATCATAATTATAACTAACTACCTTAATAGTAACCATATCTTCTTCTCCTTTGTCACCCCCCACTATTTTAGGCTTAGGTTCTAAAACCAAAGTTTTTTTTTTATTCTGATGAATCACAAAATAAGATTTTTTTACATACACCTAAATTACTCCATATGTTACTTATCCCATTAAATATAGTATGACAAGCTAATTTTTTTCACAATATATATATGGAGCCTTATGAGCTTTAGGATCAGGGTCAAGTTTATTAAAGTGATCATAAATGGGGAAGTTTTTCTTTTATTAGATCTAGAAGGTGGATGATTATTACCTTTATTATTACTATTTGTGCTAGAGGTGGCAACTGGAATAGAAGAAGGGTTGGGCTCCAAACTTGAAGGATTTGATTTCTTTGGTGTAAGATTTTTTTTATTATCCATCTGAAATAAAAAAAAAACAATAATATGAATTAGCTAATGATTAACAATAAATATTAATGGTAGTTTACATACTAAAAAAATCCTAAAAATCACAACCACCTAATGAATCTAGCATTAATAAAAGAAAAACCTTTTTTTTTCTTAACAGTTGTCTATGATTTCTAGACTATTTTCAAGGACCTAATTTTATTGAATAAATTGAAATAAATCATGAATTAAGATTTTGATTTTGTTTATATAATTCCTGTTTAAAAACTCAATTGTTTATGAGCAATCAAACACAACAGAGAATGGGAGAGAAAGAAAAGGGAACCATTAAATCAGCTAATGAAAGGATTAAAGTCAAGTTCTATTTTTAAAAGCTTAATGCGAATTCCAAAAAGCTTTGTAAGTAGGCGAACCAAAAACTAATATAGTCTAACAATTATTTATCCTCTTCTATTTGGAATCAACTTGATAAAAATATCATATGATAAAAAACTAACCAAGTTTCACTTTCACATAATTTATGCAATAGAAAAATAAGATGAAATGGAATAATATTTTGTTCAAAATTAAAATCAGCAAATCTTGAACTATTATTTAACACAAAATAGACAAAAATTAACAGGATAACAACAAATAATGACAATACTTCATTCAACTTCTTGCAAATCCAGGGTAAGAAAAAGAAATTAACCTTATGCAAATCACTAATTAACTAATCAGCCTAATAAATAGTAACTCTAAATGACGTCATTGTACAATTACCAAATCAATTAAAACTCTCCATCAGAGATAACAACATTTAAATAAAAAAAAAACATAGAGAAAACCTTTTAAAAGATAAAGGGTGCCCAAATTAAGTACTGGAAGTAGGATTAAAAGTGTAAGGTTGAGGAAGCAACAATAGACCTCTCCTAGTTTCTTTGTCTCCCAACAACCTTCATGATGTCTTGTTCCTATAGCTTATCGACATGCTTCTCCTATTAAAAAAATCAAATAATTAAAAAAAAGCAATAAATTGAGATTATTAATAATAACAATAATTGGATTATATCATTTTAATCAAAGATTACCCAAACAGGTGTACAATAGTCCAATTCCTCTTAAACTCAACCCTTGAACTTTTACATTCAGAAGAATATTGAAGCCTTACGGACCCATTTTCTATAGGTTTTTTACTTGATTCAAACTCAAAAAGAATTTAGGATTATGTTAGTTGTTAATCACACAAGAATATGAGAGAACAAGAGAGATTGAGGGGTGACTAAAACACATATCAGAGGAAAAAAAATGATTTAGGGTATTTTTTTTAGATGATTTAAATATGATTGAATCGGTCTAGTTCAATCTGGTTCAATTGGTTTTAGCCTTCTAAAACTGAAATCAAAATAGATCGATTGATTTTTCTATTTTTTTAATCAATTTCTTCAATTTTTCTCTTGATTTGGTTTTTTTGTTTAATTTTTTTTGGTTTTCTTAGTTTAATCAATTGGCTAATTATTTTTTAAAAACCCTTAAACATCATAATCAACACATTGTAACATGACTTACACTACCTTCACAAGCATCTTTACCGTTTACTTTCTGGTCATATGCTGTTGATACTATTGTTTACTTTATTAATTGCATACCAACTCTAATTTTACATTTCAAATATCTTTTTTCAATGTTATTTTAGTTTTGTCTTAACTATAATTTACTTAAAGTTTTTAGTTGCTTGTGTTTTCTCTATCTCTGACCATACTATCATTATAAAATGATTTTTCTTTCCTTATCATATGTCTTCTTAGTTTATAGTTCACCTCGTATTTATTATCAATATATGACCATTCAATCTTACTTATTTTTTAATTCTTCTAGTTCAAATAATATTTTCTTCTCTTAATCTTTTTTAAAGTTAACCTTCACATATACTAAATAGGTCACCCTACTATTATAAACTATTCTCCAATCTTCCTCCTTAATTTGTATTGTCTCTACTTATTTCACAATAAATACCAACTTGTTTGGAGTAACCTTTCTTTTCCTTTTAGTCTCTCACACCCTTTTATTATCATTTCATCATGTTGTAAGTCCCTCACCCACATCTTCCCCGTTATTATCTACCACTCCTATCATAAATTTTTTTATTGATCTTAGCCCAACAACTACATTGTCTCTTTCTTTTAATATCGAAAATCAACACAAATGGTCTTGCTACCTTATCCCACTTGGCCTAATAAAGTATTATTTGTATATTCTTCTGAATTTATACTTAACCATATTTTATTGAGGTTAAAAGATATCTTAAGTAGCAACTTGATATGACTACTGAAATTCTCGCCTTAGCCTCCAATGATATTTGATCTCTAATACCATATGATCCAACTATGAATATGGAAGGTTATAAATGGATGTTAAAGATTAAACATATGATAGATAGGAATCTTAAGCATTACAAAACATGATTGTTAGCCAAAGGCTATCAGTAGTAAGAAACGGTTGATTTTTAGAAGAGATTTAGTCCAATTATGAAGCCTTGCACTATTTAAATAGTGCTTTGTATTGGTGTTACTCATGGCTGGTGGATATATCAACTTGATGTGTATAAAGCTTTTCTTAATGTATTTCTTGATATAGATATGTTTATGAATTAACCTTTTAGCTTCGTTGATCTACAGTTCCCAAACTATGATAGCAAACTCAAATGTTCCTTTTATGGTCTAAAATCGGTAATCAATTTGATCAACTTAGTCTTTTCTTGGTTTTTTAGGACTTCATATCTCTAATGTTGATACTTCCTTGTTCATTCTTCGTTCTACTAAAGCTACATTATTTTTGTTTTGTTTATGTTGGTGATATTTTATTGACCGGTGATAATTATCCTTCCTTCAATATCTCATTACACATCTTATTACTTTTTTGGTATTAAAGTTTCTTATGCTATATATGTTTGTTTTTTTCATAGCAACGATACATTTCTAATCTTCTTCAAAAGGTTGACATGTTTTAGTATATTGCTACTTCTATTGTTGTAAGTTATCCATTGTCCAAGTTAACTAACACTTGTCATCGGGTCCTACACAATTTAAATTGTTAATAGGTGTGTAACACCCCACCCCACTAGTAAGATATTGTCTGCTTTGACCTTAAATTAAGAGGATATGTTGGGATCTTTTAAAGTTGATCAAATTGTATAGTCGGGTCCGTTACAGGGTGCTCTTTGGTATTTCACATTCCCATGACCTAATATTTGTTTTGTTATTCCTATTATTGTAAGTTGTTCGTTGTCCAAGTCAGCTAGCACTCCTTATATGAATCCTACATAATTTAAAGAGGTAGTGGAAGCTCTTTAGTATTTCACATTCATATGACCCAATATTTGTTTTGTGGTTAACAAGGTATAACAATTCATACATTCTTCTATTATTGTATATTGGTTGGTAATTAATCACATCTTATGCTATCTACATGATACTTTATCCCAAATGTTGCACTTGACTTATCATAGTGATCTCTCTTTTTGAGTTTAATGATCTTGATTGGGCTTGTAATGTTGATGAACAAAAGTCTATAACTGATTATGCTATTTTTCGAAGTCATAACTTGATTAGTTGAAAATCAAGGAAACAACGTATTGTGGACCCTGTTCTTCCATAAAGATCAAATAGTAAGCTTTGCTAATGTTGTTATCGAACAACAATGTGTCAAGTCTCTACTTTATGAACTTGGTATTTTAGGTACATCTCCTTTTTCTTTTTTCTATAAGGTAACAATTTAAAAGCCATTTATTTGATTGTAAATCCAATTCTCATACTCACATGAAACATATGGAGATTGATTTTCACTTCATTTGTGAACTTGGTGGATCGCAAAGAATCCAAGTTTAATTTATTGCTTTCTTTGATCAAGTTACAGATGTATTCGCTAAACATTTCTCATCATCATGGTTTACATTTCTTCAATCCAAGTTGAATGTAATGTCTTCTCTTCATTCAAATTACGACAGGGGTATTGAAGAATTATGATTCACTATAGCTCTAGTCTAATTATCTTTATATTATCAATACTTATTTATTATATTAGGATCCATTTTATAAAGCTTATTAAAATTATATACACACACACAGACACAATAAAAAATAATATACATCAATTTTGAAGGATTACAATCTCTTTTTCTGGAAACTATTTTCTTCCTCCTTCTATGGGCTATGACAACCAAACAAACATGGATACGAGGAGAGATATTTTACCTTTAATAGGCTAGTTTATTCCATTTATATTCTGATTTATGATTGAATCCCCATTTGATATGACATAACTACGGACCATTTAAGCTTCCCAAACCAATGGTTGCTAGTTTGTTAACAAGAGCTTGTGCATTACTAGTGATATGACTTTTGAAACTTGATTTTAAAGCTTTTTAACTTATTTGCTATCTTGATCTTTAAAACCATCCCAGCAGGTGTCTTTATCTGTGAGTGCAACACTTAACCATATAGTTGGGTCCTCCATCTGTGATCAAATTTTATTGCATCAAACTTTCTGAGTATACCAAGTGATTTGTGAAGATCACCAATCACACACTAGAAGCACTAGATACAATATAAATGGGCAATCCTGTTTCTGCCTCCCATGATCCTATTTTTCTTCAATTTATGCAAATAATGACTAGCATTCTTAGCCTCGTCTATTTTCACCGAAACCCCAACTCAGCCTAATTGCTAGGACTTCTCCTAGCAGGAAGCGAAAAAGATGCTAGTGAGTGGATGCAAAGGTTGTGATATCTAGTCCCACTACATGCTTCTTGAACTCAACTGTCCCCATTGTTGGAATCCTAGCCCTTAGCACTTGTTAGCCATAAAAGGAACAAGTAATCAATGAGAGAAGATAGTTCTTGATCTATGATATCTATGATGCTTTCAAAAGAAGAAAAAGATAAAGGTCTGCAATTGAAAATCAAGAAAAGCACCTCATGTCATGATCTCTCATATTCTAAAAGTACACAATAAAAGAGCAAGAGATAGACGTTACAATTTTCCTCACAAATTTGTTTTTGAAGGTAACAACATTGAGGGAAAGCTTTAAAGAGGGACAAGGGGTGAGTTCCATTAAAATGGGAGCTTTTTAGAGTGGGTTCGATAGAAAAGCAAGAGGCCGGTGAATGTACCAATAAGGGGAGAGCAGGGAAGTAAGCTGAGTTTAGATATTTAGGTTTGGATGACTACGAAGCTCTTTGGTATTGTGGTTGCGTGTGAGGTTGAGGGTCAACCGTAAATATTAATGTTTGGTTAAGTTGAAACTTTGTTTTGTTTTGGTAGTACCCACTATAAATTGTGTCTAAACATAAGGTTTATTAAAAGCACAAAAATTATGCTTTGCTAGCAGCTCAACCTTAGTTTTTCTTCCATTATCCACCAACAACAAATCACAAGTTGAAGAGAAAAAAAAGCCATTGCAGGAAAATCAAACTTCCTAGCCCCCCCCCCCGACTCCTCTAAAAAATCAGAGCATAAATGTTAACAGTGAAATAGTTTGTTAGTTGGTTAGATTCATCTCATCTTTTTTTAAAAAAATTTAAGATCTGTCTCCTCCGACCATCTTCTCTCCTCTACTGTCGAAACTAATTTCCCTTCCTTTTTTTTACTCGATACGCATTTCCATGTTTTTGATCTTGTAGATCTATTGAAAAAGATTTTTTTTTCTCATTTTTGTTTTTGCTTTCACCATGAATAATTTTTTCTATCTTCTGAACTTCTTCAAAATTAATACATGATCTGACATCTCCTTGTGTTGTAGGTTTCGAAATAAGAATCAATTTGGTGACAATAATTTTTACCTTTTAGGTAGTCTTTTTATGGTTCTTGGGATCTAGAGAAGAAATATTTATTGTTCCCTGGGTTGTGCGCCTCAACTGTCGCCGAAGGTTTACATAAATATGCAGTTTATGCTAAATAATACTATCAATCTTAGGCCAACGTTGAGTTCGATCTGAAGTTTATATAAAATCTAAAGTGAGTTAGGATAAAAAATTTCATCAAGTATTCAACTCGTCAATAACAAGTTTTTCTTTAGTGTACACTGCTTCCTTCAACCATTTCAATGTTGAACTGTATAATGATTCTACAACTTTTTTACTGGAAGGTATCAAGCAGCCTTGTGGAGCTTATTTCACCTCCACTACCATAAATGGTTGCTTGTTTGTTCAATTGTTTCTCACAATTGCATATTTATTATTGATGAATTTATGTGCAGATCTGTGTTGGTTTGGAGGCACAAGAACAAAGAGATCCTGAAAACTTATCCGAGAACAAAAAAGAGAAGGTGCTGTTAAATTAAGTATGTGTTTCTGTTTTTTACAATTATATAACTACTTACCTGTTTGTTGGTACTGGAATAGAACTTTGGGTGTTGTGTATTGTTCTTGTTTACAATATTGTGAGCATATGGCGTTGTGAGTTATGTTAATTAACCACAACCATTACTGGGTTTGTATGCTGAAACGAAAAGAAAATTGTTAATAGTTGTTGAAATTACCTATCTGCATTTATGGCTCGACAATACTGTAAACTCTGTTGATTGTTCTTATTAACAATCTGTTAATTTTGATTCTGTTGTTACCATTTTAGGCCTAAACTGTTTGTTTCATTTTAATTCTTTTAGGATTTTATGCTATAAAATGCTCTGATCACTGGTTTCTTTTGAGATTTGAGAATTTACAATGAGATTTTATTAGGAATTTTTCATACGTTTTCTTGGCCTAACTTATAATGAGTAATTGGTGTGAAGTCAAGTTGTTCAATGTTCCATTCACAGTAAACCCCTGTTTTTAGAGCTGTATTTTTTATGGGCTGTCTTGTGTGTGCTGGTTATGTTAAAAATTTCAGAAACCTCCCCCTATCTCGAATCTACCATCTCATCTTATACATACCTTCTCCATCCCCGGTGAATACACACACTCTGCACCCATTAATACTTTCCCAGGAAAAAAAAATGTTTAGAATTTTCCCCTGCCTTATCTTTCTTAGTTTTTAGTTTGTTGGGTATTGAACAATGATGTTCAGTTGTTGATGATATGTTATAGCTCATGGTAATTCAAAAATCAACTTTGATGTTTGGTACAAGTTTATAAACATAGAATATAAATAGGAAATATTATAGGCAGGGAAAGTATAAGGCCTTTAGCTACTATCAAAGTTGATTTTCCCCTCATAAATCATGTTCAACTCAAACAAAATAAATAAAGAACAAAAATTCCATTTGTAAAAACCAAAAATAATTAGTCTGTTCTAAGGTCTGTTGTTTTTTAGTCATGGAAATTGAAATTTCAATGATAGACTATTATTCATATGCCTTGTTATATATATATATATATATATACACACACACACACACACACACACATTTGATGCTCTAAGTTCATTTTTGGGAATGTAAGTCTTTTTCTTTTCATTTTATTTTTGCCTACTCTATTAATTGTTTGAATACTTGTATATTGACTATACTTCCATCAAATATTAGTCAAATTCTACGCATGTTATAACTCATTATGTTTGCCTCCAAATACATCATCAAACTAGGAATGGAAAGTCCTGAAAATATGGATAAAGCAACATGGATTAAAGAAATGTTGCATGCCTTTTGTGACCTTTGCATTAAGACTATCGACATAGGAATGAGACCAAATACTCATTTCGACAAAGGTGGTTGGAAATATTTGTTGGCATCCTTCAAACAACAAACTGGTCATGCATTCACCAGGGCACAACTAAAGAACAAATAGGATGGTTGTAAAAAGGATTGGAGGATTGGACGAAGCTCATTTCTGAAACTGGTGTGAGTTGGAGTACTGAATTAGGAACAATTTCTACTAATGATGAGTGGTGGAAATAAAAATATTTAGATTATTTGTCACGATCCTTAATCTTTAATTTGTTTAAATCTTAGTTCAATTATTAATAAATTAGGCAAAGTTGCATGAAATGATTTTGTTTGTTTTGTGTAAAAAATAAGAGGAGCAAAAAACTTTAGGCACTCTGGTATCGAACTGTTGTTGCGTATGAGTTCGATAAAATGTTCTCAAACATTATTGCTACCGGTGAGTATATGTTGGCACCATCATCTGGAGTCTTACCTGATGATAATGTCGGTGTTGATGGCAATCAACATGCCAATGTTGAATAGCCCGATTTGGAAGAAGGAAGTAGTGATTCGGAAGAGGATGAAATTCCAAATTTGACCGATGATGTTTGCAACATGGTTAGAAGGATTAATAAATCTGGCAGTAGCAACACCCATAGTAGTAGTAAGAGAAAAGAAAGAGAACGTTTTGAGGTTCAAGCTGGGAAAAAAAAGAAATTATAGAATTAGGTTACAACTACTATCATGGTAGGATCAAATGGTTGACAATCTGTCAAACAATAGTGATTCAACATCTATCAATAAAGATAGGAAAAGGTGTAGTATTCCTGAGGTTGTGACTGAGCTTCACTCAATTGAAGGAGTTAATATCGGTGATGATTTTCATGGGTTTGCTACTAAGTTTTTAGGTTTGAGAAGGAATAGAGAAATGTGGTCAACTATGGGTAATCTTGAAAACAAGATGAAATGGTTGCAGAGAATGTATACACGACATAAAGCACCTTAGACAACGTCTGCAATCAGTTAGGTTATGGAGCATTAATATTTATTATGTTCATGTTATGGATTGTATAATAATGTAGTTACAAGTTGTAGTGTTATTTGATAATTACTGAGTATTATGAATTACGATCTAAGAAAATACTATTTAATATTAATGACATCAATTGATGATGCGGACAATGCTTTTAGTTTTTACAGAAAAAATATGATGATGAATGCTACTGGTTGATGATGCAAACAAAGGGTGTTGTTTTATTTGACAACAAATTTCACTTATAAATTCCACTACTCAGGAAATCCAATTATAAGAAATTATGTCCGCAAAATGTAAATTAGATAGGAAAAGGATTAACGGGAAGGAAAAGGAAAGAACATAACAAATGTTAAACATATTAAAAAAAACTTATCAATCATACATCACATGATGTAACAATAATGCAACAAGTCACATGCATTGAATAATAACTTATGTAAATTGCACCTGAAATGGAATAAGTCACATGCAATGAATAATAACTGGTGTAAATTGCATGATAGGGAAACTTTTTACATGGTGACAAAATACATTGCAGTAATACTTTTCACACGGTATATTGAAATAGAACTTTTCACATGGGTGAAAGCCTTGCAGAAGAAAAAACATACGGGGAATGATCAAAAGTTGATGGCAATTTGCACAAGAAAAAACATACGGGTAACGATATATAGAGAGAAGAGACAAACCAGAAGGGTGGGAAAAAAAAGAAGTAAAAAAAGAATTTGATCTGAAAAATAGAGAGTAAGGTGGGGAAACGAAATAGAGGAAAAACAGAGGCAAACACAGGAAAAAAATAGGGGCACCACCGCCTACTTTCCTCATGGCCGCCAGAAGAATCGCCTTGAGTCACCGTCGACAATAGTAGCACCATCATGAGAGGGGAGAAAACCATCCAGAACAAAAATAAAAAGCAGCAGAGACAGAGAGAAGGAAGAATAGCAGAAATAGAAAAAAAACAGAGGCAACCACAGGAAAAAAATAAGGGCATCACCGCCTACCTTCCTCGACAACAGCAGCACCACCATTAGAGAGGAGAAAACCGTTTGAAATAGAAATAGAAAGTAGCAGAGACAGAGAAGGAAGAAGAGCATAAACAGAGGAAAAATAAGAAGGATCGTCGTCCATCGGCCAAACAACTCCCTTTGTTCACCACCGGCCTCCGTGTTGCCACCGCCAGCTAGACATTGTCGCCGCGTAAGGTAGCTTACTCTTCCCCTTTCCCTTCCCCTTCCCCTTCTTCTACTTTATTTGGCCTTCTCCACTGTTTTGCAAAGTGAACAGCGGAGAGTGTCTCCACTATTCATAGGCCAAACATTTTAGACAGGGCTTGCCCAAGTAAAAAAAAACAAATCAAAAATTTTCCTAAAAAATACTTTCCAAAAACAATATTTTTCCAATTTTTTTAAAGTGTCAAGATGTAGACTGTAATATTTGTGTGGTATAAAATTACATGATAAAGTATACCATCATATATTGTGTTTTATTCGAAAAACTAGTGTTTAACATTATTCATTTGTTTATTTATTTAGCATTATACATATGAAAGATGCGTGTTTTAATGCAATATTCAATGAAGATCTTGATAATGATTATGAAAACATAATGGATCGTGTTGTTGATCACATTAATTATTGTGGTGATGATGACAACGGTGGCTTAGGAGGGAATGGTGATGATGGGGAAAATGATGACGACGACGACAATGATAAAGATGATGAATAATTTTGGAGGCAAGATTTTGATATGAAAAGGTTAGTTGTATACACTGCTGGGGCAATAAACATGTATTATATTAATTATATGCTTAAAGAACCGTGCATGGTTTCATACAACACAGGCATGTATTGGTTAACTGAAGTTTTATGAGGACATTGGAAATGATGTATCAACATGTTTAGAATGGACACATCAACTTTGTTGAGCCTATGCAGTGATTTAGAAATAAAATATAGGTTAAAGCCTTCGAAAAGGATGAGTGTGATTGAAAAAGTGGTTATATTTCTATATACAATATCATTAGGAGCATCAAATAGGAAGGTTCAAGAGCGATTTTAACATTCGGGTGAAATTGTTAGTAGATGTATTAAAGAAGTCCTCGCAACAGTATGTTTGTTTGCAGTAGATGTCATAAAACTAGAGGACCTGAATTTTACAAGCACTCCATGAGAAATTGCAATGAATCCAAGATACATGTCTCATTTCAAGGTAAGAAAAATGTTTGTTAATGTAGTCAGTATTCAACATTAAATTGTTTTCTACATGTTAGTAAGTAATGACATTATATTATCAATGGTTTTCATGTAGAATTGTATTGGTGCAATTAATGGAATACATGTGCGAGCTTGCATATCAACTGAAAATCAAATTTCATTTATTGAAAGAAAAGGTGTACCGACTCAAACATAATGGTTTCTTATAGTTTTGACATACAATTCATGTTTGTGTGGACAGGATGGGAAGGCAGTGCCTACGATACACGAATTTTTCTTGAGACTATTGACAATAGAAATATAAAATTTCCTAAACCACCAGAAGGTAATTATACAATATAAATTGTTATATAATTATAAGTATAATAATTTGTTTATTATTTACTAATTATATGAGAAATTTGAATGTTGTTTGTAATTACATATAAATACTATTTGGTTGATGTTGGATATCCCAATGAGTATGGGTATTTAGATCCATATAAAAGTGAGAGATATCACTTACAAGATTTTAGACGTTGTAGACAACCAAGAAATCGGCAAGAAGTTTTTACTCATACACATTCATCGCTACGTAATGTGATAAAACGTTCTTTTGGAGTATGGAAACAGAGGTGGAGGATTTTACAAAACATGTATACTTATCCGTACAAAACGCAAGTTGAAATTTTAGCAGCATCAATGGCACTACAACAATATTAGAAGAGATCGCATGATGATGTAACATTTATAAAATTTGATCACAATCCTAATTTTATTCATGATAAGATTTTACCTAATGTTGTTGCACGCTCAAGAAGTCATGAAAATTATAGTCCTTCTAAAATGGATTTTGTACGTGATAAAATTACAGATAGTTTAATAGAACAATAAAAAATATTTTATATAAAGTATTGTTTATTTCATGATGTAATAGCAATAGTTAAATCTACTATATTTCAATTCAAAACCATCAATATTAATGTCTTTTTTAGTTATTTTATAACCTCAATTTGAAAAGTTTGCCTGTTTGGAATTATGGTAGCGGTGACGGGTTAAAGCGCTTTTCGCTTAGAAATGCATCAAAATAATATTTTTTTTATTTTTTAAAATTATTTTTAACATCAGCATACGAAAACAATTTAAAAACAAAAAAAAATTACTTTTAGGAAAAAAAATAAAAATTTCAAAATTTTTTAGAACGTGACGCAAACAATAACCAAACACATTAAACTATTTTTTGTTCAACCTTAATTTCAACTACAATTCTAACCAAACATATATAAAATCAAACCAATCTCAACTAAAAATATTTTTCAAATAAATAAAATTTTTTAAACTATAATCATAAAAATTACCACATTACCAAACACACCGAGTCACCTTTCTTTTGTTAAAGACTGTAATTGTGACTCTGAGAGTCCCACCACAATCACAACGTAACAACGGTCAAGTAGCAGCTCTCCTGGAACTCGGAGGCTAAATTGTGGAGGCTAAATTGTTCAGCATCAGCAATTCACAATATTTTTTTAATTTCTCTTGGCAACATTCTGGTTGAAAGGTTTCCGATACTAAAGCATGACTTCTGTAGCAGAGAATGACTTCTGTTCATAAATAAAGGATGAGAAGCCGCTTTTAAGTCTTTGAGTTTCCTGCTCGTAATGGCATTTTATGAAATAAAAAAATCCAAGTAGAAACTACTCGAAGGCAGAAAAACCAGGTCGGTTGTTCCAAAAAAAGTGCATTTAAGTAGACTGTTTGTGACTTGGGAATTTCAGCAAATAAGGCCTGGAATAATCTGGCTCATGTAATACCTCCTGTAACTTTCAGTTCTTTCCTTGATCTAGTTCAAATAATTATAGCTTAGCAATGAATGCATTTAGATTTTAGACAACAAACGTTCTTGTAAAAAGGAAACACAAAACAATTGAATAAGTTATGGATTAACAAGAATTCTTCCAAGAATGGTTTGAATGTAATGCACATCCAAGAAATAAGCAAATGCACTACTTGGACATGTCGCTGACATATAAACCAGCAAGTTTGTGGATTGATCATCACAGAGCAGGTGCATGAAGGCAACAGAATAAGGAGAAAATCCAACCTCAGCAGCAGAAATTAACAAAGAAACTAAATCATGTTATGAAAATGTTGTTCACTCAGACTCATGTTACTGTGGATTGGAACAGTTTTCTTTTCAGCCCGAATATCCTTTCTTTTGATTTGTGCACTATTATTTCTTTAGCCTGTATATCCTTTCTCTAGGTTTGTGCATTATTAAATAAGTGGGACAATATCATTTGTTCAGCCTATATTTGTTGTGATTTGTTGACAACCTGTGCATTAAATAAGTGGGGCAGTGATATCATTAATAACACTTGCTTGCTGTCACCCAGGAGAGCTGCTGTAATTTGTTTGGGAAATAGTATCACGTTTGTTAGAGATAAGATTTTGCATTCTTTGCATGTGATTGGTTTTGATCTGACCAAAAATTCAATATTCCCTATTCTTTTTTAGTTTGCAGCCAAATGTTTTTTCTTTTTTAGTTTGCAGATGTTATGAAAATGCTGTTCATTCAGACTCGTGTTACTGTGGATTGTAACAGTTTCCTTTTTAGCCCGTATATCCTTTCTTTTAATTTGTGCATTATTATTTCTTTAGCCTGTATATCCTTTCTCTAGGTTTGTGCATTATTAAATAAGTGGGACAGTACCGTTTGTTCAGCCTGTATTTGTTGTGATTTGTTGACAACCTGTGCATTAAATAAGTGGGGCAGTGATATCATTAATAACACTTGCTTGTTGTCACCCAGGAGAGCTGCTGTGCTTTGTTTGGGAAATAGTATCACGTTTGTTAGAGATAAGATTCTGCATTCTTTGCATGTGATTGGTTTTGATCTGACCAAAAATTCAATATTTCCTATTCTTTTTTAGTTTGCAGCCAAATGTTTTTTCTTTTTTAGTTTGCAGATGTTATGAAAATGCTGTTCATTCAGACTCATGTTACTGTGGATTGTAACAGTTTCCTTTTCAGCCCGTATATCCTTTCTTTTAATTTGTGCATTATTATTTCTTTAGCCAAAATATCTGACACGATCAAAGAGTTGATGTCTTATCCCAAGTGCAAGAGTGTCACGGTAATAAATAACCCGGCAAGACCGGGGTCGAACCACAGGGAGGTGAACTATAATAATAATAATAATAATAATGAGAACAACAATGAAGATGATGATGATGGTGATGATGAGTTAAAGAGGACTTTGAGATGTAAGATAAATGTGAAGATTAAACAATGATAAAAACAAATGTCAAG
>Ga0325410_1000781_pt1 | contig 33701 bp, 11 predicted proteins | sample PopdelMetagenome_16_FD_206182 | JGI IMG/M metagenome (GOLD analysis project Ga0325410, IMG submission 206182) | Populus deltoides microbial communities from Bellville, Georgia, United States - Xylem-PdIQD-R3 | ecosystem: Host-associated > Plants > Phyllosphere > Stem > Wood/Secondary xylem...
TTTTTCTATTGACATGAGATTGTGGTTTTATCCCAGAAATGGGGGATGTTACATAAAATGTTTCTCCTAGCTTTTGAGTAAATGTGGTGATTTGTCTTTTGAAAGAGTTTGTTCTATGAGAAGGGAAAAACTTCTTTAATAACTGTTGTTGCATTTCATCCCAAGTACGAATGGATCCTGGTCTCAAATTTTTTAGCCATGTTTTAGCTTTATCTTATAAAGAAAAAGAAAAAAGCTTTAATCTGATGGTGTTCATGCTACAATTTGAGTCATTATAAGTGTTACAAACTCCAAATTCTCTCAAATGCAAGTACGAATTTTCAGATCTAAGCCATGAAAAGAAGGTAAAAGTTGAATAATATCTGACTTAAAATTGAAGTGAGATGTATTAGAAGGGAAAACTATACATGAGGGTGCACTTGTTCTTATGGGATTCTTGTGGTCTCTAAGTGTTCTAACATGGTTATTCTCATTATAAAGTGATTGGTTATCCTCTTCAGCCATATTTTTTAAAGAAGATGAGAATACCCTACAAAGTCTACCACTTAATGTACGTGACCAAACTCTCATGCAAGTGTAGAAGGAAAGAAAAAGAAAAAGAAGAAACAAAGAAAAAAATTAGAAAAACAATAAAAGTGGAAGAAAAAAAAATATATATAATTTATAAAGTAACTTACCTCCTTAGCAACGACGCCAAAAACTTGACACGATCAAAAGATTGATGTCTTATCCCAAGTGCAAGAGTGTCGAAGTAATAAATAACCCGGCAAGACCGAGGTCGAACTACAGGGAGGTGAACTATATAAAATTATAAATAACAAATGAAAAGGAGTTGAAGAGAACTTTTGAGATGTGATATTGATGTAAGGATTAAACAAGGATAAAACAATTATCAAGGTTAAAGGATCCACTAATGGTATTTCAAATAAGTATAGTATAAACTCTTTTTATTACTTAACTGGAAACCACACACAAAGAAGGTTCCAATCGGATTGTAAATTATTAACATGATTATATTAATTATCTTATTTGAGTAATGCCAATACTTGTAAATATGATCAGGTATTCATGATGATAACTTATGTTAACAACAAATCAAGTTCATTTCATAGCACAAGTGTCGGTTATATCATACAGTAGGCTATGAAAGTGCCAAGTATTTGTTGTACCAAGGGTTGTACAACTCAAATCTAGATTAATCATTTAACAAGCAAGGTATTAAGAGTGAGTAAGATAACAAATACAAAACATGTTAATATCAAACATTAAAGTCCATGTTGAGTTTATATTATACTTATTCTTACACCATTAGTGTACCCTTTTCACCTTGACAAAATTAATTTAGCTAAACATCATGAAGAAGAAAAATATAAATAAAAAATATAAGAACATAAATATGATATAAGTTAAGTAAGTATAGTAAAGGAAATGAAAAGCATAAACAAGAGATTAATATAACATAAAATAAAACTTGAACATTATAAAATACAAAAATAGAGAGTGATCTTGATCTGAACACCAAGATGTTTAAATGTATGGCAAATGCCTCATTTTATAGGCTAAAATTCAAAACTATTGATTTGATGACTAATTATTGAGTGGGTGGCCACCTCTTGACTTGGTGACAACCATTATCTTATTGTCTGAACAAAACATCATTGTTAACGTCAGCATTGGAACCGACAGTCTCATGAAAGTTTTGGGAATTTGTGTAAGCTTTCCAACAAAACAAGCTTATTTGGACTTCTAGAACTCAAAATATAGACTGAGCACTAAAAAGTGTCTAGGCTGCAGGACAGATTCCGACTTCTCTTTTGTTGCTACAATTTGAACTTGAAAACGATCGTTTGTTAACTTGGACTCCTTATGAAGGTTTTAGGCCTATGTCTTATCTTTCCGTCCATATAAACCAGACCTAAATCCAAGTTCTTCAGCTCCAGCTATGATCCAATAAGTGAATGTTGTTACAGTTTGAATTGAATCAGCATCTCATCTTTAAGCTTAGCTGTCTTTTTGTCTTTTCACTTTTAATAGTTAAACACATCAATCAATCCTTTAAATTGTGAGATATGCCTGCATTCAAAATGAGCATTTACCATAAATTAAAGATAACTTATATTATCAGATTTGTTATTATAAAACATACTCAAGTTAGGGAATTTAATGATACTTTAAGTGCAATATGATGATATAAAACCTTGATAAAAATACACTTTTAAGTACTAATCAGACCATAATATCAGTGACTAAGGTCAAGATATAAATTAATAGTTGATGATTAATTACCAATATCTATGAATATGGAAACTTTTGATGTTTAGTTGCCCAAATGAATGATGACCAAGAAAGTAAAGTGCGATTTGGTTAATTATAAAATGATGATGTAGGTTCTCCTTTCCCTATGCTTCTATTTAAGTTGACAAGTCCTTTAAATTAAATCACAGGCAACAAAAATTACTTCCTAGTTGTCCTTGATAAAAAGGGAATTCATGTGGTTGTCTTTGTTTTGAATGGAGACCATTATGTTGTTGTTTCCGATGAGTAAAAACAATGGTGTTGTTGTTTCCAAATAATAGAAACCATTGAAACTATCCTCAATTGTATAATGGAAACCGTTAGTGTAAAACCATTAACCGATGCTTAAAAATGTATATGACAGGAGGTGTTGATTGGCAACTTAAGACATAATACCGTTTGATGTACTACTACGTCAAAGTAAATGTTAATGGGGTGATAATGTAACAAACAATTATGATACCTAGAAAATAAAAAAAAATATGAATGCTATAAACAAATTATGTTAAACAGGAATGGTGACGAGTAAACATAAGATTAATATGTGTGGTTACTTCATGCATTGTACTAAGAAAATTGATAACTAAGGAAATGGAATATTAATTATTGATTGGGGAATCATAAATTATGAAAATGAAGCTACGTGCTGATGTATAGTCGGCAACTTTAGATTTAAATGTATTACGTAATTCATCGTAAAGGCAATATTGAAAGTGACAAATATAAACTTAGACGCCAAACAGCTAGTGCGTAATTCAATATATATATGATGTAATCGATGCTAAAAGAATTCTGGATAAGCATATTTTTCTTCTTTCTTATGAAAAACCACGTACATGTATTTTATGGCTAGATGTTAAATTTGTAATGTTATTTTAGTTGCAATGATAAGTATGAGTATTGTCAAATGAGTTGAGATATTATTAAACTTGTGTTGAATGTTTTGAGCAGATTGCTAAAAGTGCTAATAAACATAGTGAATCATTTCACTCATAAAAAATCATGAGCATAAATCTTCTTGACGACTATTAACTCTTATAATATCATATATGTTGCAGGTCTATGTCTCGAAGTGGGCCAACACTGATTGTGTTATTTCACTTTTTATAATTTTATTAGGTACTTATTTTTATGTACTATGAATACTTAAAATTGTGTTAATAATTTCACCTCGAAATGTACTAAATGGTATGATTGTATTTCTAGTATTTGGTTATTGCATCTCTTTTGTTGTGTGTGTGTGTGTGTGTATCCATCATATGTATGTTTTAAGTAAATGAAAAATGGAAAGAATATAAGATGAATTGTGAGCAATGATGTGAAAGAATCAAATGGAGAAACAATTGAATTGGTGGGTGATCAAAGGTTACTACGTGTATGTAATAGAATTATTTGATATTGTGTTACCTAAAAGGATAAGAAAAGAATTGAGAAAATGTATAAGTTATAAGAGAACCTGTGCTATAAATTTGGTAAACCAAAGAATTAATAATGGGATGTATTGTTAGACAGATTGCACAAAAATAAAATAAAATTTACCCCATTATACTCAAACATGATGATTAGAAATATGAAAGTTACATGGAAATTTCAGGTCATTACATAGAATTACATCAAAGTCATTTAATTCTAAAGGTATCAAATCCACCTCTAACTTATATCCATCGAAGCTAATATTTACACCCATTTACACACCATTTGTTTTAACATCATCTAAAGGTGTTCCAATTATAAACCACTTTTCTACCCTTGTTATTTTTTTTTTCAGGTTGGCTACAATTCTACTAGCTATAAATAATTGAGTGACACCCTTATCAAATAAAACATGTATTTTAAAGTTATTCATTTGTAGTGTACTTGTCACTACATTAGATGATGCTTTGACGTCTTCATATGTCATATGAAAGATTCTTCCCTAGGTTTAACCACTTTATGTCCTTGACTGTTCACTATGATGGATTACTAGTGACTCTGACTTAGTTGCTTCATGTTTTGTATTTGTCTAGATGTTTTGTGAGGGCCTTCTTTTTTGAAGTGTCTTTTTTCACCACAGTAATGACATCCTTTTGCTCTAGATATTGATAAGTTCTCCATCTATGAACCTCTCCCAGACATATAAAACATCGGCTAGGAGAGACTGAACAATCATTAGGGTGTCTATGTTCACAACGTACACAAAGAGGGTAGATAACATTTTTCTGATCATTAGATTGCCTTGAAGGGTTAACCCTCGGACATGTCTATCCTCCCATCATTCCCCCATTTGTATGTTTGTGAGAACCCATTGATACCCCTCCCTTTTCTTCTTAAATTGATTAAACAATCCACTTTTACCCTTCTTTAGAACTGGTGACTTGTTAGCATAAAAGTTAATATCTTTTATCTTGCCAATCCCGTACTGACCCTGATACCTTCCCCAATGCATGCTTCCAATGCTCGTGTTGCTTTGATTAACTCTCTCACTATCTTGAACTATAACGCAATTAATTCTTGCCTCAAGTCCTAATGAAAGCCATCCTTCATTTTTTCTATCATATGTTCCTCAGTTGGAATAAAATGTGGGGTAAATAATGAGACATCATGAAATCATCTTTCATATTACAGCACATACGTCTCCTCTTGTTTTAAGGCTAAGAATTCTTGTTCTTTCACCTTGCGATGATACTTGGAGTAGAATTGATTTTCAAATTCGAATTTGAAATCATTATAATTTATGTTTCTATAGCTCGTTGATTAGTACTTTAAAGTGCATTTTCATGAAGGTTTTATATCATCATATTGCACTTAAACTATCATTAAATTTCCTAACTTGAGCATATTTTATAATAACAAGTCTGATAACATAAGATATCTTTAATTTATGGTAAATATTCATTTTAAATGCAGGCATATCTCACAATTTAAAGGATTGATTGATGTGTTTAATTATTGAAATTGAGAAGACAAAAAGAGGGCTAAGTTTAAAGAAAAGATACTGGTTCAATTCAAACTGGAACATCATTTAGTTATTGGATCATAACTAGAGCTATAGAACATGGATTTAGGTCTGGTTTATATGAATTGAAAGCTAAGACATAGGCCTAAAACTTTCATGAGAGTCCAAGATTCAAAAAGGCCGTTTGCAAGTTCAAATTGTAGCAACAAAAAAGAAGTCGGAATTTGTCCTGCAGCTCAAACATTGTTCAGTGTTCAGCCCATATCTCGAGTTCTAGAAGTTCAAATGAGCTCATTCTTATTTTGTTAGAAATCTGAGACAAATTCTCAAAACTTTCATGAGAACTATCTGTTTAAATTCTGAGGTTAGCAATAACGTTTTGTTCAGACAAGAAGATAAAGGTTGTCACCAAGTCAAGAGGTGGCCACCTACTCAATAATTAATCATCAAATTAATAGTTTCAAATTCTAGCCTATAAAAGGAGGCATTTGCCATACATTTAGACATCTTGGTATTCAGATCAAGATCACTCTCTTTCTTTGTATTTTGTAATGTTCAAGTTTTATTATTTGTTATTTTAATCTCTTGTTTAGGCTTTTCATTTCCTTTACTATACTCACTTAACTTATATCATGTTTATGTTCCTATATTGTTTATTTATGTTTTTCTTCTTCATGATGTTTAGCTAAGTTAATTTTGTCAAGGTGAAAAGGGTACACTAATGGTGTAAGAATAAGTATAATATTAACTCAACATGGACTTTAATGTTTGATACTAATATGTTTTGTATTTGTTATCTTACTCACTCTTAATACCTTGCTTATTAAATGGTAAATCTAGATTTGTTTTGTACAACCCTTAATACAACAAATACTTGGCACTTTTATAGCCTACTGTATGGTATAACCGACACTTGTGCTATGAAAAGAACTTGATTTGTTTGTAACATAAGTTATCACCATGAATACCTGACCACATTTACAGGTATTGACATTACTCAAATAAGATAATTAATAAAATCATGTTAATAATTTACAATCCGATTGGAACCTCCTTCGTGTGTGGTTTCCAGTTGAGTAATAAAAAGAGTTTATACTATACTTATTTGAAATACCATTAGTGGATCCTCTAACCTTGACAATTGTTTTATCCTTGTTTTATCCTTATTTAATCCTTACATCAATATCACATCTAAAAAGTTCTCTTCAACTCCTTTTCATTTATTGTTTATAATTTTATATAGTTCACCTCCCTGTAGTTCGACCTCGGCCTTGACAGGTTATTTATTACTTCGATACTCCTGCACTTGGGATAAGACATCAATCTTTTGATCGTATCACTCGTCTCAAATGAACCGTTCCCACCATGTCATGGATTTATTAGATAACAATTGTGTAGCACAATTCACCTATAAGTCTTCAGGTATTTTAATTTGAATCATCGTCTTCTTCATTCTTTTGATCTATCTTCCAACTATTTATATATCTTGCTTTCCCATATAGGGTTTGCAACCTATTTCTCTCTTTCTTTTAACCAGTCAAACTAGAAGTACTACATTATTAGTGGTTAAAGTAATTTTTGGAGCTGTTGGTATGGTTAGTACAATTGGGGTTTCATGAGCTCTGATAAGAACTATAATAACCTATAAAATTTCAAATATTTTTGAGATATTACTCATTCGTAATTGATAGAAATGAGGGTATTTATTTTAATGTCACGGTCCTTTATATAAGGTATAATGTAACGATTCTTAAATTCTATTCTTAACTTCATAGAACTGTGCATTGCATGATACCATTTATCAGTTCAATAACCAAGCATTTTTAAGCATTTATATAAACTACATATATATAAGATATGATAGTATTACAAAAGGAAAGATACATATTCATATGTTCATGATATGAAGTTTACAAACACACCATCATTTACATATCATAAATTCAGATATCTACATAATAAAGTTTTATGAAATATAACTCATCTGTTCTTACTATTACTTAGATTATTACATGATTTTTTTACAAGGTGCATACTATTAAATTGCTATACACCATTATGATGATCCTGTTACAAATTAACTTGATGTAAGTGCATCAACATTAGTTATGGTACAAAAGAGTAATAAAACATATAATCATGATTAAGATTAATATTTAACAAAGTAAATTTACATTAATCACTTTCTATCAAGTCTATCTTAAATACATTACTTCATATCTTCATTCAACAATAATTCTCATTACTTTATTTCAATCTATGTCCAAAAATCAACTAATGTTATATATTATTATTTAGAAATTAACATAGGGTGAATCCTTCATTACAAAAATGCTTTATCTCTGACTATAATAAATTAATACAATTTTGTAGACACAATTTCTGATCAATAATAGTATGTTATAATTGTCCCTTCATTATATCGATAAATACTATTGACCGAGGGTATTCTTGGTATATGCTTCTAGTTGTCCTAGCATGCACACTATTAGTCGAAGCAAATATCATCATTTGTTCCTAGCTATCAAACATGGATACCATTAGTCAAGGCTAATCTTATCATTTGTTCCTGACTATCTAATATGGATACCATTTACCAAAGTTAAACTTACCATTTGTTCTTATTTATCCAACATAGATTCCATTAGCCAAAGCTAATCTCATCATTTGTTCCTGACTATCCAACATAGATACCATTAGCCAAAACTAATCTTATTATTTATTCTCGGCTATCTAACATGGATACCATTAGTCAAGGCTAATCTCATCATTCATTCCCAACTATCCAACTAGATACCATTAGACAAAGCTAATCTTACCACTTGTTCCCGTCTATCTAACATGGATCCCATTAGCCAAAGTTAATCTCATCATTTGTTCCCGACTATTCATCATGGATATCATTAACCAAAGCTAATCTTATTACTTATTTCTAGTTATCCTGACATGGATACAATTAGCCAAGGTTAATCTCATCATTTGTTCCTAGTTATCTTGATATGGATACAATTAGCCAAGGTCATTTCATTATTTATTCTCGGATATCTCAATTACAAATATCCTTAGACAAAGCTAATCCTGATATTCTTTATTACTCATGGTTAATCAAATAACAAAATTCTTACGATAATACAATATTAAAAATGTACCTTATAAATTTAACAAAATAAGATGAAGGTGAAAATCATCTACCTGCCCCCCTCGGTCGAAGATCCAATTCCTATTGTACCTCCTGGTCCTTAAAGAGACCATTAGTTAATATATTATCTCTAGATATCATCAAAGATTATTTTCACACACATATATGCATACATTCACACACATATAAATATATGTGTGTATATTATTCATGTACTTGCATGGTAACAATGTTATAATAAAACATTTATTCCAACTTTATTAAAAATCATCAACATAAACTAAGTCCTTACGACACTAAAAGTCAACGAAAACTGATTTATTATAATACTTTAAGTCATCAACGAAAACTAAATCATTATAACATAGAAAATCATCAATTGAAACTGAGTTATTACAACACTAAAGGTCCTCAATGAAAACTGAGTTATTATGACATTGAAAATCATAAATTAAAACTAAGTCATTACAACACTAAAAATCATCAATGGAAACTGAGTTATTAAGACACTGAAACTGAGGCATTACAACACTGAAAGTTGTCAACAAATACTGAGTTATTATGACATTGTAAATCGTCAATGAAAAACTGAGTCATTACGACACTGAAAGTTCTCAATGAAAATTGAGTTATTATAACACTGTAAATCATTAATGAAAATCGAGTCATTACAACACTGAAAGTCATCAATGACAATTGAATTATTATGACACTGAAAATTATCAATGAAAACTAAGTCATTAAGGTATTTCTTTTCCTAAGTTCATGCATAAAAGCCAATACCAAATTCTTTTCTTTAAAGATCATATCATAACCTATTTTATGGACGTTGACCACATCACAATTAATTTCCAAGAGCATATAACGTAAAATTAACATGTAATGTCTCCAATCTATTACAATCACACTCAATCGTCAAATATTATTAAGGAGGATCCATTGATTATCATTATAATCATGAAGATCCTTCTTTTCTATTTTTTTTCCAAGATGGTTGAGACATCCTTTCTCTACGAAGCATACTTTTTTGTTTTTCAATATAATATCATCAAATTCTCATCTATTATAAAATGACATAATGTGTTCTATGTATTTCAATTTATGCAATTCTACTAGACATATTCAAGGATAATGTTTACTTCCATAATTTCATTTAATTTATCACAATTTAGCTAAATAGTATTAATCAATTCAAGTATTTACATTTCAAGGATTTTCTTTTCCAAATCTTTATGGTGACTGAAACATAGGCCATTCTTTCAAAGTGTTTATTCCATCATTCATAATCATTTCTATTTCAAATCATTAAACACAAGCTAGTAACTATCCTCACATTGTGTATAAACTCAATTTCTACTATCTTGTTTGTTTCTCTAAAGATGTTCATCATATAAGGATGTTTTCTTCCATTTTCTTCTCTTTGCCGAACATATTGTCTCCATTCTTTCAAGTTCATTCAGTAGATCATCACTTTCACTCCAATCATATCTATGTTAACATGAAATAATCATATATCAATACTCTAAGCTTACAATTAAATAAGTTATACAATTCATGACATAAAACAAGAATATTAACACTTTTAAATTTTGTTTCAGCCTAGGTACTTCATTTAAAATACTTATCAAGGTCACTCATTCACAAATTATATCATTCAATTCTATTCTCTCTTCACTTCTTCAATAGGCTGGCCCTAGCTAGGGTTTTCTCTTTAACATATATCAATTTCTTTTGTTATAGAATGTGAAAATATCATCTTCTTATATCAACTTTTTAATCTCTTCATTTGGTCTTTCACAATCATGAGGAATAAGAACTCTAGGTTATCTTATTTGGGGTTTTCCTCCCATATCTAATAAAAACAAAATAACAAATGCCAGAGTTAAGGTTATCCTTACCACATGAAATTAAATAGAATTTGAGGGAGTGTTTTGGTGATTTTCTTCTCCCTCCTTTTGGTTTTTCCTTCGTTCTTAACTGTTGTTCCAGCCGACCTCCTCTCTCTCTTACAACTTCAATGTTTTTTAATTTTTCACCTCACCTCTATTCTTCTCTCACTCAAGTATCTTGTATGGGTGGCATGCAAAGAATTGTTTTCATGAAACTTTTAAGAGAAAAGAAAAGTTAGTCTTTCTCTCTCCCAATGTATTTATACTCCCTCTTAAAGGAGGGTAGACCATGTTTGGATGCTATATTTTTTTTATTCTAGTTTTTTTTTAAGTTGCACCTTAATTGATTTTCTCATGTTTTTTCTGGGTGGGTATCGAGTTAATTTTTTTTTAATAACTATGTATACTATTATAATTTAATTTAACTTAAATTTTCTGATGAGGTTTACATGTAGAATACATGTTGGCATCGTGTGGACATTGTTTTTACACTAAAAAAATTTAGTTCGACTATCTAAGTATCACTATAAAATATATTTATAATAACACCATTTCTTTAACTTTTTATCAATTTCTAAAAAAATTATGCCTTTGAAGATCAATTTTGTTACAGGGAGACAATCATTCATATTAAATGGAGGGAGAGACGAAATCATGATCAATGTTGCATATATTTGAGTTCAGGGTCCTCTTAATTTGCTGAATTTCAGTAGAGTGGAAAAATAATAATAATAATAATAATAAAAAAAAACATTGAGGAACTACACGTGTTTTACCCCAAATAATTTTAGAAGAACGTTTTTGACGTTGAATTTGTCAGAGGGACTTGAACGTCTACCAGGGAAAAATGCATCGAATTTTACCTAGTATATAGGAATACTCAAGTCACCATCCAACTCCAATTATAACCAAGTCGAGGCATACGTATACCACAGCAAGACATGGATGTTACCATGTGCAAACTTGAATTCAATAACTTCACCTTCATATAGGTCAATCCTCAGCCTAAGAAGCAAAACTTTATGTAGCTGTTTCTTCTTTTTGGAATGTCAACACGTAGTTACATCGGCTAGGGAATAAAGGAGTCTATAATATAACACCATAATTAGGCCTTATAGGAGAGCACAGTCTTCACTTTCATGCAATGGACCTCTCTATCCAGTAGCATTCCATTATATATATGAGGAATACACCCCCACATTTTGTATACACATGCAGGGTCTCACTGACTTCGCGGTAATAATTTTCACAAACCTAGCCACCAAATACTGACGCATCGATAAAAAAATAAAAAATAAAATTAAAACAAAGTATTAGATTTCATGAGCAACTAATGCAACCGGGGCAGATTTTGCAGTCTCTATATACTCTTTAATGCAAGTGATCATCTTTAACAGATTGCAAATGAGACAATCTGTATATGCTGTTTTCATCTGAATTTTGGCTTGTGAAATGGGTCCAGTCCCCCGCCCCAGCCCTGCAATTCTGTTGTATTAACGTGTGTCTCGACATGGTCTCTGGGCTGGCATCTTGATTCTCTAGACTTGTACTATCCACAGTTTTAGAGAGAGAGGGGAATCCTTTTTTATTAGTTAAACTCTTCAATGTTGTAGGCTAACACATTTGTGAGGACCATTACTAGAAATTTTGGGGAAGGAAATTTACCAGTCTAAATAGTGTTTCCTTCTACAAACAGTAAACATTGTTTACTTTTTACACTTGCTAGGGACAATTAAAAAGTAAATCAATAGAGAGAGGCCCCCAATTAATCTCAGTCTTTAGACACAGCCTGGGTATTTTTAAAGCCACCAATCTCAATCTTTAGACACAAACTTTGTAGCCAGGCCAAACAAAATTCACTTCAAGTAATCAAAGTACGTGCACCACCATTTAAACCCTAATATAGAACGCGAGAGTAATCAAACATAAATTTTTATAAGTCATATCAGCAAGCTAAAGGCATTAGAGTAGATTAATATCCATATATAAATCAAAGGAGAGTACTAGATATATCACTAGCAGCTTCAAAGTATAATCTACCTATATATGTGCACTCCATTGGTTACTTGAAGGGGTTATTGAAGTCTCTATTTGCTTCTGACATTTGATTCCATTCCCATAGTCTGTCTGGAAAGGTGGGTGGTAGCAATTCTGGTAGCATGTTGAGAGGCAGCTGCTGCGATGTTTGTGGTGTCATACTAGAAAGCTGTGAGGATTGGTGTTGTGGTTGTTGAAGAAGATAAAATTGTTGCTGCTGCTGCTGATGATGATGATGATTAATGCTAGCTTGTTGGTAGTTAAGTAGTCTATGCAGATCATCTAATGGACTCGACGATACGGAGGATGTAACAGAGAATAGATTAGTGAAGCTAGGGATTAAAGAGCTGGAAGCTTGCTTGGGCAGGTTTAGAAACATTCCTTCTCCTACTGAAGCTGGAAGTCCAAGTGAGTTGCTAATTGGAGGGGTAGGATGGTATGCGTTACTGTTATGCTTGGAGAGTCCAAGAGCAGTTGTGACATCTGAGCTGCTGCTTGCATCTGTTTCACTCATCTTTTCCATTTCAATTTGTTGTGATGATTGTCCTACAAAAGGTTGAAATCTTTCCAACGTGAGATGACTTTGGTGTTTCTTGTCAGATTGAGGCCCCCTCGATGAGGATGCCCGTGATGGAAGTGAACGAGGGAGGGACGGATGATCTTCTACTCCAGCTCTCTTGTAGACGCGGCAAAGTGATATTTCAACCTGAAAAAGATAAAAAACCAGGAACTTAACGAATTGATGATTAAAAGAAAGCAAATGGATCATCAAATTAAGGAACAAAATGAAGTACGGAATGAATATTTATCCAGCTTCCGACGTCAATTAGCATCGGTTGCAGTTATGAGGTAGTATTAATGAAGTAGAGTTTCAATATATAGGGAAACTTTTGGGGTCATTGAATTAAAGTTCATGCATTCTGATGCTACCATAAATTTAACTTGTGAAGGAACCTTACATTAAAGAATCCAATTAAATGACAAGAGATTGCAACTTAACTGCCTGTATTATTCCTAGCTACCAACTCTTTTTTAATTATGCCTTTATTTTTTTTTTCCGTGTTCTATCTATATATATAGTTTCATTTATGCACCTTTGCTACTTTTCTTTGCTAGATAGCATATATAGTGTGCTAGCTACGAATCTATTTGTTAGAATTTTTTTTTTTTTAACAATTAGCTTTGCGTTCAATTAATCCCTTAATATAAGCGGATTACTACTCGAGTTAGGATGTATAAATTAGACCTCCAAGAACTAGCTAGGGATGATTATTGAATGGAAAGTAAAGGATTAAAATTTATGGCTTTTGGTTTTCGTATTTATGACCTGGGAAAGAAAGGAAAAAAAAAGAAAACAGATTGAAGTAAAAAAATAATAATGAAAAACTTGGTATTTATATGGATGAGAAATCATAGGATTCGTGGTCACCATCAAGAAACAAGAACACTCACAGAAAGATTCCTAGAAAGAAGAACAAGAATAGGAGAGCTTGGAGACTCGTCAATATGTATCTGTTTTCTAACTTTTTCATTTTCATTCATCTATATATCAATATATACACACTATAAAGCTTAATTAAAGGTAGGTAAAGAACATGTAATGAAAATAAATTATAAGTACCTTTTGGTATCGTTCAGTTTCATGGTGTGGCAACCGGTATTCATTCATGATCCAACTAGTTCGGATTCCTTTAGGAGCTTTCCCGGAGTAGAAAACTAGGGTTTTCTTTAAACCAATTGATCTTGAATTCTCAGTTCGGATCATCCGGTCAGCTCCTGTTGCCTTCCAGTAGCCAGAAGTAGTCACACGATTGGGTCGATCCCCGTTTCGATATTTCCTGTCTCTAGGGACATAGAAGAACCATTCTTTCTCTCCAATAGCTGCTAAAGCTGATCAACAATAATATAAATATACAATCAATGATCATGCATCATCACTGGAACTAGGACTGACCAGTACTAGACAAATTGGAAGAGAAAGAAAGACACGGCAAAAATAAAATAAAGGAAAAGGTTGAAGGTTCAGCATATTATATATATACATATATACCAGGAAGTTCCCAAGGATCATAGCGATAAAGATCTAAGAAAGTAATGAGTTCCACATTGAAGCGTTTGCCCTCAACCTTACGGCGAAGGTAGAACTCGACAAGTTCTTCTTCAGTTGGATGGAAACGAAATCCTGGCATAACCATGTCATGCTCATGGTCATCATCTTTGTTGTTGCTGTTGCTGTTGCAATCGTTATTGTTGTTGTTTTGCTCGTTGTTTGTGTTGTGGCTCATGGTTGCTGCAATTGCCATAAACTAGAAAGAAAGACCAACTAGTAATTAAGGTTATGAAATAAATCCAGTTTTGGTTTGGCCTCCCCTCTAATTTATACTTGAGAGAATTGTACGAATTGAGTGGTGCTGCTGCGTGTGCGAGGGCAAGTGGGTATGGATATATGCTAAGATAAGTGATATCATGGTTAAAAATTTGGTACTTTATATGCCCAAAAATTTACTCTTCTCCCCGTCTATATATCTCTTTCTATCTCTTAAAATATTTGGAGAGAGGAAGAAGAAGGGGGGAGAGAGAGAGAGAGAGAGAGAGTTGATCATAGAAAGATCTACATAGCTTTCAGGCCCTACATGTAATGAGGTATTCCTTGAGGGTGTTTAAGAAGAGAAAATGACATTTCGAAAGGAGGCCAGGGTGGCCACAGCCCCTCAGCGGTGGCTTTTGGACCTTTCCTCTAACCATACAATTACATATGCAAATTTTATTTTTTTATAATTTATTTATCACCTCTATCAATATTCTATTCCATTCACCAAATCGTGCGCTAAATTATCCATGGAAACAAAATTTTATTGCAATTCATCATCCTCTACTTCTAGCATTAATTACCTCGAATTTAATCTTAAATGATATATAATATAATTCAAAAATATTTCTTATCATAAAATTAAAAAAATAGAATAAAAAATTAATATGTAAGCTTTGATTTTTTATTTATGAATACCAATAATAAAAATACATGTGTCACATTCCAATACCAATTTGCATATTGTACAAATTAGAAGAGGTGATGTATTTTTTTTGTTGTACAATAATTATTATTATTACTTTTTTTTTGCATATTGTACAACCAAATTGATGTAAGCGAATGATAATATCAAACAAAGAAAGAACACATGAATTTTAATGAGTGAAGGGGGCTACAAATGTGAACACCAAGTTCCTACGTTTTATTTTCTCTAGAATAACAATTCTCAAGTGCCCCTCTTTAGGAGCTTTACAAATCCTTCAAGAGGCCAGAAACCCTACCTTAACTAGAAAACAAAATAAAAATCCAAAATTACAAAGGAAAAAAGCATGAAATCCAAAAATAATAACAAAAATCACAAAACTGTTAAAACCTAGCCCTTCAGGTGATATTTTCAAAATTTAAAGATCTAATAATCGAAGTAACGATTTCAAATCTGTAAAAATTTAAGCGCAATCCAACGGTTTGATCAAAAGTTGTGGCCCTTTTGAGCGGTTATTCTAGTCTGGTGTGACCAAACTTCATTTTGGGCCTAGACCTGTCACATTGATCCATAAATGTATCTGCTAATCCATTCACATAATCTGTTTGGGGCAGATCCTCATCTAGTTGTGGCAGACCCACACCTGACTACTTAGAATCACTAGTTATCATAGGCCTAACTACATCATTCCCTCTGGTTGGAGAGGACTTGTCCTCGAGTTTTGTTCCTCCTTTAAATAAGAAGTCAAGTGTTGGAAATTAAAGACATCAAAAATCTTCAAATGATGAGGAAGACGAATCATGTAGGCATTATAATTTATATTCTAGAATACCTCACAAGAACATATCTTCCTTTTCTTCAGCTTATTATACTCATCCACTAGAAACTTGTCACGTGTAAAGACTACTCACACCAAATTACCAACTTCATACACCACTCTCTTACGATGAGTATCAGCCATGGCCTTATACGTGACATTGTTGTTATCAATTGTTTGCTTGACTTGCTTATGAATGTCATGCAAATAATCTACCATGTTAGTAGCTTGTAGGGTTTAGGATGATTTTAGTCGCCAGCTAAAGTTTCCTTACTACCTCTAAAGAGACCACATTCTTGCAGCTCCTACTATTTATGATCAAACTGCAGACTTTGTCTTTAATGATGCATGTAGAGTGGAAGATACTGCTACGCCTCTAATCCTCATCACAATCACACACCATTGGGTGTCAACAAACTCTTTATAATCACAAGAGATGTACCACCATTTCTATGCAAAACATCATTATCATTGTTAAAATCATCCTCATTATTAGTAAAATTTGTAAGCTCTTCCTTTACTAGCAAATGCTTTCCCGAATGACTCTTTGGTTTGCTACACTTACTATTTTGATGTCCCAATTAACCACATCTAAAGCAACGAAGTCTAAAACTTGCTCGCTAATTTTGTTGGTTTCGCCAAGCTTGATTGGTGGTGTACCTTGGGGCACTACCACTTCTTCTAATAGTTTGTTCTGACCAAATGTTCCTACTAACATTCCTGGTAGTCTGTTGTTTCTCCACCATTAAAGCCCTATGATACGCCTCTAACACTGTCCACAAAGACTGAAGAGACAATACATCCTTAATGGACTATTGTGGGCTATTAAGGTACAGTGCCAACAACTACTCCTCTATTTCTACTAGATCATTCCTTAAAACCAGGTGGTAAAACTTATTAGTGTAGTTATTGACGAATTTACCTCCTTATTTCAGTTTGTGGAGCCTCTGATATAAAGTATGTCAATAGCCAAAAAGAAGAAAGTGTTCTTTGATCTTCTTCTTTATCTTATCATAGTTATTGATTCTAGCTTTCCCTTGTCTCTCTCTTGTCTTTTTCAACTTCTCCCACTAAGCAAATGCCTTTCCCTTTAATCTAATCGCAACCAACTTCACTCACATTTGTTCAGGCATATCCTTGTATTCAAAAATCTGATTAATCTCATTTAACCAGTCAATGAATTCTTCAGCCTGTAAGGTCCCTGAAAACTTAAGAATTTTGATACGAAATCCAAAATCTCTAGATTTGTTCTCTTCTCACTCAAAGGGTGGTCTCCTCTAAATTCGTCTCAATTTTTCAGTTCTGGCCAGGGACCCATGATCACACTGCTGGTCCTGGTCACGCTATCTCTGGTCTCGCAGGTTCCTCTCCTCCAACCTATAATTTAATTATGAGATCTGCCTTTTCATGTCTTCGATGATGAACTCTTAGATGTTCCTCTCTGGATGAAGGGACTCCTTATCCTCTTTTTGGCCATGCCCTGCTCCATAACCTTTTCCCACCATGGTTGGTTAGCGCACACAACAACAAACAAATTCTCTTCCACTTAATTGCAACACACAACTCGTAATAAACCTTGAATTGTTGGGCTCTGATACCAACTGATACAGATAGAAGCTAAAGACAACAATAAACAAAGTAAGAACATAGAAACTTTAATGAGCGAAAGAGGTTGCAGATGTGAACCACAAGTTCACGAGTTTTGTTTTATCTAAAATAACAATCCTCAAGTGCTCCTCTTTAGGAGGTTTACAAACACTTAAATAGGTTAAAGACTCTACCTGAATTAGAAAACAAATATGAAATTACAAAGAAAAATCACAAAAACTACCAAAATTAGAGCCTTGAGATGAGATTTCAAAATCTAAAGATTAGACTGCCCAATGATCGGATGGAAAATTATAACCCTTTTGAGTTGTTATTTCGGTCTATTGTGACCAAACCTTCTCTTCGATCTAAATCTTTCTCACTGGTCAATAAATGTATCTGCTAGGCTATTCATGTAATTTGTCTAGGGTAGATCCTCATCTAGTTGTGGCAGACCTACATTTGACAACTCAGAATCACCCATTCTCACAAGTCCAACTACATCACAAGTTATTTTGTTGATAATGCACACAAGTTCATATGATCTGAGCCAAATTCAAGATAATGATTGATGATATTAAAAGATTTCGGTAATCAAAACATTATGCATCTTATATAGATCATTACTCTCTTTTTTTCCTAGTTTTTTTTAAATTCTTTTCAAAATTTTACTTGTTATTCATATATATATTATGATAATCATTTTATGCTTGTTAATGATAGAATGTTTTATCACCTATTTCCAACACTTCTATTCTAAGGCTTTTTGCCACTAAATATTTTCTTCAATGTTTCTCAAAAGCTATTTCCATAATAGGCATGACTACATTCTACGATTACATAACAAGATTGCAATTAATAAATTAATATATTTTTTGTTATGTTTAAAAATTTGTCGATATAACAAATTAACGTATTAATCGTGTGTTATATTAACATGTCCATCTAACTAGTGGTTAAACATATTAATTAAGTGTTAATTACTATGCCAAAGTGAGTCTCAAAACATATCTTTTATTGATGCAACAAAAACAAAGAATAATGAGGTTTGTTATAAATTAAAATAATTATAAATAAATAAAACTATAATAATGAAAAAACACCAAAATAATTAATTTTATTTTTCAATATCTCATTTGCCAAAAACTTATTACAACCTTTTATGTAGAAAAAACTTGAAAACCCGATTAATATTGAATATAAAAATATTCCCTTGAAATAGAAAAGTTAGAAAGGCCTAAAAATACTAAATAAGAAATATATATATATATATATATATATATATATATAATTTCTAAACTAAAAAAAGAAAAAAAAATAATTAAGAACAATATTTATTTTCCCAAAAAGATATCTTGCTTTAGTCTCCCTAAGTTGGAATGAACTCATTTATAAGTTCAATTGTTCATTGGGCAGAACCTTTTCTGTTATAAAACATTCTCCACTATAAAAACATCCAACATGATGTTCTTCGAGTAGAACTTCTTCACTCGGAAAATTAATAATCCTTTTATGCTCAATAAACCCTATAGTAGGTCCCTAACACTTTTGTGTGATCCACCCCATCATGGATCCCACCATTAAGCTTTCAAATAACATGTATTAACAAATCACTAGGAATTGTTAGATAGTGATACCAACTAACAAACATAGAAATAACACCAGAAATATAAGAAGTACAAGAATAAAATATTTAGCCAAAATGGGTCTCCACACAAAAACCCTAATTTAAAATTTTATTCATATTAGAGAATATTTTATCTTTAAGTAATTTGCCTCTCAGAGAGATTTACAAGCCCTTAACTAAACCTAAAAAACAACTTAAATGCACCTTGTAGGCCTAATTCGGGGGCCTTCTAACCTTTTTATAAAATTAAGCCTTTGGAACTTCTTAGCCAAATTTAAGCATTATCCAACCGTTAGATCGAAAGTTAAAGGTCTTTTTGTTATCTCAGTGACTATATGTAACCCAAACCTCTATTTTGATGTATCCTTATCTCATTAGTCCATAAATATCCCTACAAGGCATTCCACGTAGCCCAGTTATGACATATCCATGATTTATTGATCAAAATCACCTTTATTACTCTTCTCGGATTGAAAAGAACGTATCCTAGTTTTGGCCATCCATCCTTTTACATTGTCACTGTTGTTGACCATTAAAAGTGGTTGTATGCCCTTTTGTTCCATTGATGTCTAGCATGTTGGTACTATATAGTTAAAGACTCAAGTGAAGGAGGTCAAAAACCAATCTCCATGACACTCTCGATCTTTATAAAATCAATACTTGTCGCCAATGGCTTGTTCCATATTGTATATTTTTTAACATCATTTTGATTATCCTCACTCTCTTTCTTTGCTTCCTCCTTTTCTAAGCTAGGATAAAAACAATATATTTTTACCCTTACTCTAAACAACTACCTTCTCTCTCTTATGAATCAACATTATATACTTCTTATTTATATTGAGGGTATATGTATTATGACATTCATCATGTATGGCATTCCTTTTTTATTGTCACGGTTTGCTAACAATAATCAAACACATCTTTAAAAACCTAATTACACCAAACATATCAAAATATCTATTACCTATAAAAACCAAGACAAGACAACATTTGTCCATAATTACCTTGCTATATAAAATTGGTTTGTTTAGTTTATAAGTGACGTAGAGCTCTTATATCAATTTACACATATGGAAATAACATAAGAAAGATTGAAGAACAAGCAACACAAAATTATACTGAATATGGTCACACGACAAAACCTAATTTAAAATTTTATTACTGGATATTTTTGTATACCAATATTCTAATCAAAACTCAATATTACAACTCTTCTAGGATGCTTATATACTAGTAAAAAGTTATGAATAAAGTTGGAAGAATAATAAAAGAGTTCTAAACTAAATAGAAAAAAAACCTAAATGAATTAGGAAAATATAACAAATCCCAAATAGTAACTTCTAAGCTTTATTTGAAAATCTCACTGAACTCTGATGGTTACGAAATTTTAACCCAAACAAAAACATGGTTTCAGGAATCTTCTAGAAAATTAAATACTAAACCAATGGCTGGATCATTATTTATACCCATTAACATCAAATTGTGTGTTAGGGAAAACAATCTATTACATTAGTTTTCTTGAGTTGGAAAACCCTCATCCTCAAGTTCTTGTCATCCATCTGTCTACTTTGTTGTTGTTGTCTATCATTAAAAGTGATGTTAGTTCCCTTCTGTTCCACTAACCTCTAGTTTGTTGACACTATACATTTAGCCGACTCAGTAAAGTAGGTGAATAATCATTTTTTAAAATACTCTAAATCCTTAAAATCCATTACTAGCCATCAATAGTTTTTTCTATATCGTACCATTTCTTAAACATCCTAATTCTCTAAAATCTACTTTATAATTTGAGATAAAAATAACATATTTTTAATCTTACTCTCAATAATTACCTCCTCTCCTAGGTATTAATATTATATGTTTCCCCTTTATCCAAATGATATATGTATTACATCATTTGTTATCCACAAAATTCCTGTCATAATCATGGTCTACCAAACAATAGATGACACGCATCTATATATACTATATCATACCAAACACTATTGAAATATCTATAGTCTATAAAAAACAAAACAAGACAAGATTCTCTACCACGATTACCTTGTTATCTTGATTTAACCACTTCAATTTGTAGGGCCATGGGTGTTTTTCAATCTTAAGCTACAACTTCTCTACTCCCTTGGATGATACCATGTTCTCACAATTACTAATGTTAATGGTCAAAATACATGTCTTCTTCTTGATATTAAACAAAAAAAGACTTGGATGCAACTAATTCATATTAGAGTCACCATCAAAAGCAATCAAGTTTTTTTTGAATGCTAAGATAGTGCCACCATTACCTTAAAAAACCTTCTCACCACCATCTAAATCATCATAAACAAGATCACATGGATTTTTACATGGATTACTCTCTAGCTTATAACACTCAATAATTCGATGCCCTAGCTTACTATAGCTGAAACATTAAAATTTAAAACAAAATCCAGATCCAGAACTCTAACTTATAGTTTGTTTAGTTTCTGATTCAAATTGAATGGATGAATTTTTTTTATTGTGTGCATCTCCCTATCATTCTAAAAAAAAAACTAAAATCATCTCTGTTAGTTACCCTGAAAACTCGTCGTTTCTCCATGGTTAAGCTCTTTGATGGACTTCTAAAATTTTCCATAAAGATTACAAACATAACACGTCTAGGATGAACCACTATAATCCGCTTAGAAACAAAGAAAACCAAATGCTTTTCCATTTTTTACATATCATTCCAAGCCACTAGTTATTAGAAATCGTTATTTTATTTATCAGCAGTTCTCCCACCTTGTCTTAATATATGAAGTTGTTGGTATACTTGAATGGAACAAAGTGTTCCTTTAACTTCTTCTTTATTTTTTTTCCCAATCATCAATCTTTTGTTTGCTTTGTCTCTTCTAAGACCTCTTTAACTATTCCCACCAAGAAGAAGCTTAGCCCTTCAGCCTTTTTGTGATCAGCTTCACTCGTATCTATTCATGAACCTTCTTGTACTAAAACATCCTACTGACCTCGTTCAACTAGTCTATAAACTCCTCTGTTTATAAAGTTCCTATAAATTCAAGAATTTTGATAAAAAAATCTAAAATATTCAATTTTATATTCTACATGATCAAAAGGGTCCCTTGTCTTCTCTTACTTATAAAATGGATTTTTGGTATTAGCCAAAGACCCATGGTCACCCTCCTCCTCGCCTTGGTCTTATCGGTTCCTCTTTTCCAATTAACGAGTTAATTTTACAATCTACCTCTACATATCTTCTACCTAGGATTGCAGCACATAACAAGCAATAACTTAGGATCATTAAACTTTGAAACCAGCTGGTATAAAGCTCTGATACCAACTGATGTAGATGAAAACAACACAAGATAAATAGAACAATAAGCAACATAAAATTGTACTGAATATGGTAACACCATAAACCCTAATTTGAAGTTTTACTACTAAATATTTTGTTACACAAATATTCTAATAAAAAATCTTTATTAGAACTTTTATAGGCTGCTTATACATTAGTAAAAAGTTCTATACAAAATTGAAAAAAAAAATATTTTTAAACCATATAGAAGAAAGAATTAACTCGTTAATTGGAAAAGAGGAACCGATAAGACCAAGGCGAGGATCATTAAACTTTGAAACCAGCTGGTATAAAGCTTTGATACCAACTGATGTAGATGAAAACAACACAAGATAAATAGAACAATAAGCAACATAAAATTATACCGAATATGGTAACACCATAAACCCTAATTTGAAGTTTTACTATTAAATATTTTGTTACACAAATATTCTAATAAAAAATCTTTATTAGAACTTTTATAGGCTGCTTATACATTAGTAAAAAGTTCTATACAAAATTGAAAAAAAAAAGATTTTTAAACCATATAGAAGAAAGAATTCTAAATCACCTAGGAAAATATAACAAATTCAAAATAGTAGCGTCTAGACCTCATTTGAAAAACTTCACAAAATTCGATGACCATTATATTCCAACCCTAAAAGAAATAGGGTTTATAGAATCTTGTAGAAAAATTAAAATTTGATGCAATACTTGGATCAAAATTTATGTCTGGTATACATTTAGAAACATTAAAGAAATAAGGTTTATAGAATCTTGTAGAAAAATTGAAATTTGATCCAATACTTGGATCAAAATTTATGCCTGGTATATATTTATCAACATTAACATAGATTTTTTCAATAAATAAAATTAGAACATATTTTACCAGTATTGGATCTATCCAGAACATTATTATACATACCCACCCACCTTAAAGGCCACTAAAATGTATCACGGTTCAATGCCAATAAAGATTTGGATGATTACTATTAAACTTAATGTTATAATTACTTGTGCAATTCAATAAATTTTATGGATATCATTCCTTAAATCATATCCTCCTTTTCTTTTCTTGCCTTTTTTTTCATTTCCAATTTAATGGGTGAGTTTAAAAGTCCAAATCTAATAAATACTCTATTTATCATTGTTGTCCTTTATCATTTTCTTTATAGACTATAGTTATACATATGAATATAATTAGGGTTAAGTGTAATAAAGATGATTGCTTGAATTGTTATATACATACATATTTTCTTTAAAATACCAATGTAGTTAGCTCGAACAATATTTGTCGTGAAAATTGATTGTCTTATGCATAATGGTTTCATATCTATTTGTGCAATACATAAGTGGTGTGTGGATATATTGATTATGTAAGAATTATTATGTGAAAATTTTGATAATTTGTTAGGATAGTCAGAAACTTTCTATTGAAGTTAAATCGATAACATTGTTCAAAATAAATTCCACTAGCATATTGAAAATCACAATGTTAACACACACACACACATAGTTTCTCAAAAACAAAAAAACATAGCATTTTGATAACTGAGCCACATGCAGGTGTTGCATGATTTATGAGATGGAGAGTCACGAATTTATGTTGTATGTACTAGCTATGCAAGTAAAGAAGATAGGAGTGTATCATGTGCCTTTGTATTGGATGACAAAGATAGGCCTAAATAATAGTTGAGACAATAAAATTGAAGATTTTTCATATGTGTGTTTCATTACAGAGACATGATGATCAAAATACACGCCTCACATATATATGATGGATTTTTCTTCCACCAAATCCACTAACCATATGCCGAAAGTCAAATTGAGTTAATTTAATCAATCTCGTCTAGAAGTTTCTTTTGCATTGATGGCTAACATGGTTATCTGCCTAAACTCTATAACTTATCTATGCTCTAAAACATGTATGATACTAGTTGCTACTTTGCTTCTATGAATTTCATATCACCTTAGGAGCTAAATTTTTTGGTAAATTTAATTTTCCACTCCTAAGGTTCACGCTTTCTCTGAATTTGTTCCCTTGAAATTTTCTATAGTATCAAATTATCTAACAGAGCTATGCTTCCCCTGATGATAAATCTTCCTTTTAAACTATCTTAAAAACACATTTCTCACAATAATCTAATGCATTCAAGATAATAATTTTTCTAAGATGCTGGTCCTTAGTTTTGACTTAAAAAACTAGAAGCAAATCTATCGACTATTATGGCAAATAGTAATGTAGGGTATTATTATTCACTTATTATACATATGTATTGCTTATTCAATGTGTATTATATAGGGGACCTATACTAGAGTTGTATATGTATGAGAACTCTTACATATTCAATAAGAACTCTTGTAATCTTATATTTTTATACAATATAATTTATATACAACATAACTAACACCTTAGTGGTTTTGGTTTTCGGCTTCTCAATCTTTGTTTCTCTAAATTGTAACTTGATACAAGAGCTTCAATGAAAATTACAACTATGGTAATCAAATATTTATATTGACCCCTCTTCCTTAGCTTGCAGAATCATTATTATTCAAAATCAAAGTAATTACTTACAATTACTTATACTTTAAAATGTAGATGAAATCCTTCCTTCATGGATAAAGAATGTTCAATTTTATAGATGGAACGAAATTGTGACCTTCATCTCATGAAATCGTTAAGAATACTTCTAAAATCCAGCCAAAATCAGCATATAAGACATGTTAATTGCTAATGACATATTGATTACTTATTTGTTAAGAAATTCTTTATTTAGTTCTTGAATGCTTAACTTCTTGCAATATATGGTAGACTTTGGAGAGTACCTTTACTTCACCATTTAATACTTAGGTCATGACTCCGTAGAACTTCATCAAAATTATGAATATATTTTTGTATTTCTTTTAACATACAAAAGTAGTATAGTGATGAACTAGCAATGGTCAGATGAACTCTTTCAACTACTTATTTCAACCTTTATATCTTTGATATAGGAGGATTTAAAAAATACATGTTTTTCTTAGTTATTATTATTTTCTATTTAGTTTAGGAAATTAAATATTGAGATTGATATTTTTTTTAGTTTAGAAATTCCTAAAATAACTCTATAATTATTGATTAAGATTCTTTTTTTCTTCAAGGTAGACCTAAAACTAGTATAAAAGGGTTGTTTAGCTTGTATTTTAGCAGAATATAACATAATTTACCTTTTTTCTTCTTATTTGTGCTTTCATTTGTGTTAGTTGATATTAGATTATTAGTACTTAAAAGTGCATTTTCATTAAGGTTTTATATCATCATATTGCACTTAAAGTATCATGAAATTCCCTAACTTGAGCATGTTTTATAATAACAAGTCTTATAACATAAGATATCTTTAATTTATGGTAAATGTTTATTTTAAATGCAGGCGTAGCTCAAAATTTAAAGGATTGATTGATGTGTTTAATTATTGAAAGTGAAAAGACAAAGAGAGGGCTAAGCTTAAAGAAGAGATGTTGGTTCAATTCAAATTGGAACATCATTCGGTTATTGGATCATAACTGGAGCTGTAGAACATGGATTTAAGTCTGGTTTATATGGATGGAAAGCTAAGACATAGGCCTAAACTTTCATGAAGAGTTTAAGATTCAATATGGTCGTTTTCAAGTTCAAATTGTAGCAACAAAAGAGAAGTCGGAATCTGTCATGCAGCCTAAACACTATTTAGTGTTCAGCCCATATCTTGAGTTCTAGAAGTCCAAATGAGCTCATTTTTATGTTGTTGGAAAGCTGAGATTAAGGCCCAGAACTTTCATGCCTGTTCAAATTCTGATGTTAGCAATAACGTTTTGTTCAAACAAGAAGATAAGGGTCACCAAGTCAAAAAGTGGCCACCCACTCAATAATTAGTCATCAAATCAATAGTTTCAAATTTTAGCCTATAAAAGAAGGCATTTGCCATACATTTAGACATCTTGGTTTTCAGATCAAGAACATATTCTTGCTTTCTCTCTTTATATTTTGTAATGTTTGAGTTTTATTTTATGTTATATTAATCTCTTGTTTATGCTTTTCATTTCCATTACCATACTTAGTTAACTTATATCATGTTTATATTCTTATATTGTTTATTTATGTTTTTCTTCTTCATGATATTTAGCTAAGTTAATTTTGTCAATGTGAAAAGGGTACACTAATGGTATAAGAATAAGTATAATATAAACTCAACATGGACTTTAATGTTTGATACTAACATGTTTTGTATTTGTTATCTTACTCACTCTTAATACATTACTTGTTAAATGGTTAATCTAGATTTGTGTTATACAACCCTTGGTACAACAAATACTTGACACTTTCATAGCCTACTGTATGATATAACTAACACTTGTGCTATGAAAGGAACTTGATTTGTTGTTAACATAAGTTAGCACCATGAATACCTGACCACATTTACAAGTATTGACATTACTCAAATAAGATAATTAATATAATCATGTTAATAATTTATAATCCGATTGGAACCTCCTTTGTGTGTGGTTTCCAGTTGAGTAATAAAAATATTTTATACTATATTTATTTAAAATACCATTAGTGGATCATCTAACCTTGACAATTGTTTTATCCTTGTTTAATCCTTACATCAATATCACATCTCAAAAGTTCTCTTCAACTCCTTTTCATTTATTGTTTATAATTTTATATAGTTCACCTCACTGTGGTTCGACCCCGGTCTTGCCAGGTTATTTATTACTTTGACACTCTTGCACTTGGGATAAGACATCAATCTTTTAATTGTGTCATTAGAGCTCAATGATCTTGGTGATTATATACTTATTGTGTGCTTCCAAACAATTATAGATAGAAGAGGTCATAAAGTAAGACATGCTTAGGCAGGAGGGGATTAGGAGGTTCATTCTCTACTAAGAAACATTCAGGATTTGGTAATAAAAGACATATATAAAGGCAAATTACAGAGTTGACCTACTAGTTAGTAGAGAGAACCTAAAAGGAACTTGAGAAGAGTGACTAGGGATCCTTGGTCAGCAATCATAACCTTTTTAGAGGCGATAACATAGGAGGCAAACTCTTGATTAGACAGAGTATCATGATGATTTTAGATTTTGGATAAAGCTCTCTAATGTCACAGGAACCTCAAAAACATAAGAGCTTTTTAATAAACTGAACAATGTATAAACTATTTTTTAGTATAAGAAAATTGTAAAGTAGATGAAGTTGAAACATATTGCTATTATATTAAAGGGAAGAGCTTTTATTTAGTGGGAGAAATTGAAGATAATTTGGGAAATACAAGGCAATTCAAGGATTAATGATTAAGAGAGAGATATAAAAATATGAATGAACACTTTCTTCTTATAAGATTTGCACAAACTTTATAGTAGTGACTTCATATACTAAGGCAAGTAGGTGGGTTTATGGATGATTACACTAATGAATTTTATGAACACTAGAGAGACATGATTTATCAGAACAGAAAAGCAGGTGGTTATTAGATACTTAAGTGACCTACAACAATCTATCCAATACATGTTGTGTTGTCAATCTTTATGGATAGTTTTGAAAGCCTATTGAAGGGACTTGACGATAAAGAAGCACCAAGTTGCTAAGAGAGCTAACAAAAGTTTTTAAACTGGCTAAGATACTAGAAAAGGGTATAACCATCATCAAATAATGATCGTTGTTCAACTATAAAATCAACAAGTTACAAGTCAAGTTCTGGTTTTAAATTATTTTTTTTGTTACAAATATGGTAAGCTAAGGTATCAAACTTATAAGTGCCATAAGCTAGAGAGTCACCCGGGTAAAGATTTATTGGTAGAAGAACCAAATAAGAGTTCGAGTTATCATGTTTATGATTATTCATATGGAAGTGAGAAGGTTTTACAGATCGCTGTGAAACAAGTCATTGATGCTTAGTAATGGTTTTGTAAATATTAGAGATGTTTTGAGAATTTATTTTTGACCCATTTTATCAAAGCCAATTAATTATATACTATCAACACACTAGAGATTAATAAAGCACAAAGGCGCTTACATAATGTTTAATGATGATACACTTCATTCGTTAGGATCACATGACATGGTCAGGGAAGGACATTTAAATAACTCATCTTCTAAGGACCATAGACACAGGATTTTCCAATCTCGTGGCTCAAATGATCATAAACAACAATAGTGCAATTCACTAAAGAATCAAGAACCATGATTTGAAGATAATTGATATGTTCAATATTTATCTCCTCATTTTGTAAATAGCTGGAAGTCAAGGACGAGTTCTCTCAAACTCATGAAGAGTGATGCATGAGGATTTTTAGAGAATATCTATTTTTTTAGTTATTATTTTCCTATTCAGTTTAGAAAAAATATTTTTCTTTATGGTGTTTTTTTCTTATTTAGTTTAGGAAATCAAATATTGAGATTGATATTTTTATTTTTCCTTTTTAGTTGAGGAATCCCTAAAATAACTCTATAATTATTAATTGGGATTAATTTCCTCTTCAAGGTAGACTTAGCACTAGTATAAATACAATTGTTTAGCTTGTATTTTAGTAGAATATATCAAACTTTTATTCTTATAAATAAAATTATGAAATTGATTTCTTTGTGTGCAACCCTATTTGACCAAAACTTTTTCTTTCTTGTATTTTGTTTTCTTATTTGTGCTTTTATCTATGTTTGTCTTTAAAGGCTTGTATGGTGAGTTGAAGGATATTGTCGCCATTTTATCAACTTGGCCTCATCTTATTTCTTTTAGTGAGATGTGTAGTCTTTTGATATTAAATGAGTTTTTATACAAGGAACAATAAGTTCTTACATGTAATTAAGTATATTTACTTAATTGCATGGTAATTTTATTGTCTTTTGTTTTCAAATAAAAAAGAAAAATCTAACTAGTTATGGTTTGTCTTGCAAATCATGACACTACAGTATTTAATAAAATACACATTAATACATCCATATTGACAAATATGCTTTATAGAAAATTAGAATGATATGTTAGAGAAAAAAGCTCAGCTTGAGTTGATCTGTAATTGTTGAATATAATATGCAAGAGTTATGCTTATATGAGAATAAAATAACCATATTTAACTATCTAGCTATCTAACATGTTAATAAGTTGTACAATATGTATCTATAAAAGCTTTGTATATCTATAATAAACTCTATTTGTTGATAGATGTTTGTTGAGTATGAGATAACTCTTCAAACTCACTTGGATAGCTCACCCCTCAAGCTTATAAGGTTTTTACAACAACCTATGTTTCTTCCTTATTTAAAGAATATGAGAACTAGTTAATAGTTTGATAAAAAAAAAAGCGCATCTTGAGTAGATATATAATTGTTAAATATAATGTGCAAAAGTTATGCTTGTATGAGAATAAGATAATCATCTTTAACTATTTAGCTATCTAACATGCTAATAATTTATACAATATGTATTTATAATAAGCTTTATATATCCATAATAAAATCTATTAGTTGACATATGTTTTTTGAGTATGAGATAACTCTTAAGACTCACTTGGATCGATACCTCACCCCTCAAACTTAGAAGGTTTGTGCAACAACCTAAGTTTATTCCTTATTTGAAGAAAATGAGAACTAGTTAGGAGTTTGGTAAAGATATTTGTTAACTACTATTGTTTTTATAACATATAGGCACCAAGCTAATGAATATGTTGTGCTCATGTTCCTAACAAAAAGAGCCTATATTTCAACAAGACAATAATGTTTTTGTATAAATTCTCTAACACAGCCTAAGCAAAAAGTTCTTTCAATTTGAAACTTGCAAAAGCCCCTCAATATCTTATACTTAGTTATACTAATGTCATTTGAAAAAACAAAGATGATAAGACTCAAGTTTATGGAAAATTAGTCATTAAAGCTTTATTACAAAGTTAAAATAATATATTGGTGGGAAAAACTCATCTTATATTTTTCTATAATTGTTCATTATATAAAAAAGAGTTACGAGAATATAATACGCTTCTTTAACTCTCTTTAGTTTATGTAATTATATTAACAAACTATATGATATGTATTTATAACAAAATCCATATATCTAGCACAAATTCTATTAGTTGGTAGATGTTTACTGAATAAATTGATACCAATTTATCCTATATAGTGTGCTAAAATAAATGTAGCTGGAAGAGAACATAAAATAAGACGTGCTTGTGTAGTAAGGAATAAAGAGGTTCCTCTTTGGAAAGGAATGTTTAGAAACTGATAGTAGAAGACATGTAGAGAAAGGTTACAAAATTAACCTTTTAGTTGGTAGAGGTGGGGAACCTGAAGGATCATAAGAGTGATCTTGGATCCATAACTAACTTTGAAAACTCATTTTAGAGGCAAGTATAGTTGAACTCAACTTCTTGATCAAATGGATATCATAGAGATTTAGGTTTTTGAATAGAGAAGTTTATCGATTAGTTGAATGAATAGAGGTTTTTTCAGTGCAGGAAAGTCTCAAGATAGATAAGGGTAAAGCTAATCGCTATCGAATTAAAGAGGCAAGATTCTACTTAGTGGGAGAAATATAAGAGGCCTAAAAAAAGACAAGGCACATAAAAGATTAGTGATTGTAAGGAGATGATGAATAATATAAAAAAGAATCTTCTTCCTTTCAAATACACTCAAATTTTATACTAATAACTCCTCCATAAATTGAGTTAGGGAGGAGACAATTGAAAAATACATCAATGATTTTTACCAACTGGTGGCTAGGAATGAATTGTTAAAAATGAAAATTTTATTAGTTGTTAGGTACCTAAGTGGATTATAAAAGTGTATCTAAGATGTACTATGTTTGTATTATTTATACATAGTTTTAAAAGCCTAGAATAACAAAAAGGCGTGCACTAGCAAACAAAAATCATCTACTCAACTTGAATCAACAATTAAACAAACCATAGGTCAGAGTTTTTTATCTTGTTTAAATTTTGATGTTGTAAATATTATTAGATGGGGCATCGATCTCTGAAGTGTTGTCAGTTAGATAATCATTAGTAAGAATTTATTGGTAGAAGAACTTAACTAGAAGGCTAGTGATCTTATTTATATTGATTTGAGTGGTAGTGAAAAGCTTTTTCAATGTGATACTAGTGCTACCTTATTTATCTAAAAGAGATTGCTTACTTTTAAGAGTCATTCAAATGAGGATTGGTTATGTATTACTCTCTTCCATTTAATTTGTACCATGAAAGATAAGGTTTGTAATATAATTATTGACAATGCTAGTTGTGAGGATGTGGTGTTGGATAAGCCATTAGAGAAGTTGTAGCTCAAGACAGAAAAACACCCAAGTCTTACTAATATAGGAGATTTCTCCATAATACATAATTTTATTTTAATAACTGCAATTTTGAAATGCTATCGTAAAATCTATATGCTTATAATTGCATTTTTTTGTAATAGTATTTTTTTAAAATGTTATTAAAACTCCTTTTGTTTATTTTTAAAAAATTAAGAAAAAAGAAAAGAAATTCTTGTAGTTGTAGAGAAGTAATTGGTAGGGAGGTTGTTGTGGGGCTAGGAAGGGAGCAAAATGCATATAGGTGGGGGATGGGATGTGAAAAATGAGTTGTGTGTTTGTGTGAGGTGGGGTGACCATAAGAGTCAAGGCTCAAGAGAAACCCGTGACCACTCCTGCTGAGGACAATAACATGGCCTCCTTTCTCCTTGTTTCCTCTCATATCTCTTTCAAAATTTTATTTAAAGTGTCACTAACTATGTGTTTATCAATTTATTAAAACAGTACTTTCAGAGCAGCAGTTGTGTCATGACTCGCGATCTTCTGTACAGCTTTTTGTATTTATAGGATGTGCACAACTTGTAGTAGATGTGCCTCTCTAGATACAAATCCATCACATATAGATAGATTTTTCTTTCTTTTCTTTATTTTATCTTCGTGTGTCGCTGTTTATTCATCCATGTCTCGTTAAAATGTGGTTATTCTCACTTTGTTTGTAAAAGCAGAACCTTGTCTTATTATAGATCGAAAACTATATATCAACATTCATGGGTCCTCAGGAATCCAAGAAAAAGAAACCTAGCTACAATATTCTTCCCTGTCAAATTGGGGCTAATTAAGTGATCAAGAAAATTAACTATCTAGCCAGTAAGAGGAAGAGAGGGTGTAATATAAGCGGCCGGTGACACTTTCTTGGATTTGCCTTTTCCTTTGGATTCTCGAGTATTGTGGAAAAAAGAAAATCAATCTATAAATTTCCAGAAGGATCCACTTGACTTTCATTATACAAAGGAGGCTGCATACTAGCTTGAATACTTCAAAAGTTTATATATATATATATATATATGAGGTTGAGAGAATTTTCAATGACAAGGACTCCCACTCCCAGTTGCTCTCCGTCAATTAATGTCATCATCAATATAATTTATGTGTATATTTAAGTCTATATATGTGGTTTTAGATTATACTGGAAGCTGAAACCCTGGCTATAGTCAGTGAGAGATACAGTAAAGTTCTCTTTCTTCAATCAAGAATCTATATTCCTAATAAGGTTTGGTTACCCAATTTAGAGATTTAATTGGTCATCAAATTACAACCACGTAATATACTTTAACAAGAGTGATGAAAGCTAGGGTATTATTCTTACCGACTTTTATTAAATATTCATCGAGAAACCCATATTTATTGACTTTTTATAAAAATTTCTTAATCAAGTGAGGTTAATTATATGACATGAAAGCTATATATCTATATGTGTGTGTGTGTGGCCTTGATCGTCACTTTCTTGATACATGTATGACCCACTTCATGGCCCAACAGCTAGCTTAGACGCCTACTCAGATTCGAGTGGATCTTTTTATTCTGAAACGCAAAGAAAGTGCCAATACGAGAAAGTTGAAGTCTTCTTTAAGTGCTTCCAAAACCATTGACCTCAATTTTAATTTTTATTTTCATATTTTAGACAAACCTAGTTACCTAATTTGTGATGGGAATGAAATCAAGTATCTCCCACGGTGAAGCTTTTGAGAAGGACCGTCTCCATGATGGACGGAAACGCGTTCCTGTAAAGTTCTT
>Ga0325410_1000782_pt1 | contig 33696 bp, 16 predicted proteins | sample PopdelMetagenome_16_FD_206182 | JGI IMG/M metagenome (GOLD analysis project Ga0325410, IMG submission 206182) | Populus deltoides microbial communities from Bellville, Georgia, United States - Xylem-PdIQD-R3 | ecosystem: Host-associated > Plants > Phyllosphere > Stem > Wood/Secondary xylem...
TCTCTCTTGATTTGTAGAAATAGATACCAAAACTCCCTCTCTTCTTTCTTCACAATAGTTGCAGATCTATTTTTGGTAAGAAGAGTAGTATTTATGCTCTATAATTATTCTTATTTGCATTTAGACCCTATTTTCTTTAAATATATTCGTTTTGCCCCCACTTCTTTTTAGTTTATCTTATTTTCTTTAATTTAATCCAACCCTCAACATTTTTGGGTTGATTTATATTGTCTCGAAATATTTCATCCATAAACTTATATCCAAAAATTTCTAAATTCTTGTTTTTATTTAACCATATGCATAAATTTCTTCACTTTTATTTCTCATATAGTTAGTTTGTAATCTAAGCAACCTTTATTTTTCCCCGAGGTTTACATAATAATTTCCTTCAACCAGAAAAGGGGGCATTTTGGTTTACAAAAGACATTTTGATCCTTTCAGCAAGTGACACTGAATGTTTATAGCCGTGAAACGAGGAGGAATGAGTGGTCCTCTCAAATTATTTGACGAGTCAGAAAATCTTTAGTAAGCAAGTGGGTCACGATGGGCACCACAAAGGTTAAGTTGTACAAACAAATTTGGAAATAGACTTACATGGGCCAACTTGAGTGATCTAGAAGCCAAACAACAAAGATGACCCAAATCAGAGGTAGCAAGTCCTTATCAATCAAGCAACAAGAAGACTAAGAAGAAATGGGGGCCTATATTTCAAATCAGGTAAAGATACATGCATATTATCTAAACTTTAGGATATTGGACAATGAGTTTTGCAAATTTCATAAGAGAAAATTCTGGCGGAACCCATCAAGTGGAAAGCCGACTTGAAATGGCCAAAGATTGAAATTGCTTTTGAAAATTTTTCATTTTTGAGAATTTTTCAACCTGGGCAGGCCGCCCATGAGAATTAGGCCACCTGAAAAATCTCTGTGTTTTTCCATCTTTTTTTAGTGCGCCTTCGAGCCTTCGATCATCATTTTTAGGGCGCCTTCGAGCCCTCATCTCCTTTCAAGTGCGCCTTTGAGCCCTTGACCATCCAAGGAAGTACGTTTCCTAACCCTACCTCTCTTTTGAGTGCGCCTTCGAGCCCTCACCTCTTTTGAATGCGCCTTTGAGCCCATGCTTCCTGTCGAGCGTGACTTTGAGCCCTCGCTTCATTTCGAGCGCGCTTTTGAGCCTTCGTTTCCCTTCAAGCGCGCCTTTGAGCCCTCGTTTTTTCTCGAGCACGCCTTTGAGCCCTCGCTTCCTTTCGAGCGCGCCTTCGAGCCCTCATTTTCCTTTCTCTTTTTACTTGGGTAAGTCACCCATCACAATGAGACCCTTTCTTTTTTTACTTGAGTAGGTCACCCATTACAATGAGACCCTTTTCTTTGTATTTGTCCAAAAAAACAAACAATTTCCTCATTTTATTCTTCATTGGGCAGGTTGCCTGGAACAATTAGACCACTCGTAAAACCCTTTTCTCGTTTTATTCTTCATCGGGCAGGTCGCCTGGAACAATTAGGCCACTCGCAAAACCCTTTTCGCATTTTACTCTTCCTATCAGGCAGGTCGCTAAGAACAATTAGACCACTCGCGAAACCCTTTTCACGTTTTATTCTTCATTGGGCAGGTCGCTTGGAACAATTAGACCACTCATGAAGCCCTTTTCATGTTTCTTTTTCCTATTGGGCAGGTCGCATGGAACAATTAGACCACTCGAGAAACCCTTTTTGCGTTTTATTCTTCAACAGGCAGGTCGCCTAGAACAATTAGACCACTCACAAAATTCTTCGCGTTCTTCAACGGGCATTCGCCCAAAACAATTTGATCCATTAAAAAAAAACAAAAAAAGGGGTCATCGTCCAAATGACTTGTTTCTTGATTTCTACATCTCTCTGTAAAAGTCATATGTCAATCTCCTGTTTTAGAAGTTTTCAAGACTCTAAAAAAACACAAAAATTTTGTAAAAAAAAAAGCGTAAAAGTTCTTTCTGTATTTACTTTTCTTTATAAATTTACTACACAAAGCTAAAAGAAAATGAAATTTTCTAATATCTTTGCATAGTAAATATTATAAAGAGGGGGCAATTGTCATAACCCAATTTTTGACCACTTTATTTTAATTATTATTATTATTTTATTTACTGAAAAGGATAAAAAAAATGATGAAAAATAATGATAATGAAAAAAAACAAGTAAAATGAAATAAATGAAGAATAAATTAAAATTTGGGTTAAGGGCAACAAGATTGGAAGTTTTGGGGTTTAATTAAACTTTGGAATTAATCTAATTAAGCTTGGAATTAATTTAATTAATCCAATTAAGGGTTTAATTGGAGAATTGATAAATTTTTATTCTTAATTGAGCTTGAAATTAATTTAATTAATCCAATCAAGGGTTTAATTGGAGGATTGATTAAGTTTTGAGACTTAATTAAGCTTGAAATTAATTTAATTCATCCAATCAAGGGTTTTAATTGGAGAATTGATAAGTTTTGAGACTTAATTAAGCTTGAAATTAATTTAAATCATCCAATCACGGGCTTAATTGGAGAATTGATAAGTTTTAGACTTAATTGGACTTTGAATTTAATTAAATTAATGAAATCAGGGACTTAATTGAAGAAATAGCAAAGTTTGAGGTTAATTGGGGGCACGATTGCAACAGATTAAAGTCCAAGGACTAACTTGTAAAAGGCACCAAATACAGGGGAAATTACGGTTTAAACCAGGGGCTTAATTATAAAATTTTCAAAACTTCACGGGTCAAAACAAAAATGGCCACTATTTATCTCCAAACGACGTTGTTTTGAAGACGCTGTTCATTTTCTTCTTCTTTAAGCCAGCGATCGTTTTCTACAGTAAAGGTAGAGAGACGTTACAGCAGTAATCGTCCGTTGGTTTCAGTTATGGGCGCCTTAATGGTGTCGACCCTCAGCCTACCGCCCGTTACCAACCTGCCAGGCTCTATATAAACCGAGGCGCACCGAAGAACAGAGGTTGCTTGGAGAGAGAGAGAGAGAGAGAGAGAGAGAGAGACGAAAGAAACCTGAAAAGAGACTGATGCAAAGATACCAGAGGGACTCTTAAGTTTTTTTTAACCCCATACCAGAAGTGAACCTTTTCCCTCACTAATACCGGCCTAAAACAACGAAAACTGAAATGGACCGAGAGAGAGTAGAGACGTGTTCTGAAAACAGAGCAAAGAAACAAAAAAAAACAAGCTGAAATAGAGACACAGGAAAGGAATACAACGTGAGATACAAGCATAAGGAGTAAGAGGCAATTCGAAAACAGAAGCGTCACCCTCAGCAACCTCGCGCAAATTCTCTGCAAAAGAACCAGGTAAGTCTTCTGCTCTGTTTTCCCCACGTTTCGTTAATTCATTTTCGCTGCCTGTTTTGAATTAATTAGCAAAGGCTAGGCACACTTGATTTGGATCATGCGTGCTTCATGTGGCCCACTCGGGTCACTAGCTTGGGCCAGTGACCAGGCTGGGCTGGTTGGGTCTAGCCCAGCGCATGTGGGCTGAGCTGGGCCCAACCCCAAAAATATTAATAATAAAAAATAGAAAAAATAAAAAATTAGAAAAATATGTGTATGCATGAATAAAAATAATATAGATTTACTGGTTTATTCACCAACGCCAGAGTCGGAAATAAAATATTGGTTTAAATTTATATTATTTTTATTCCTTATATTTTATTTTATTTAGCAAGAAAAAATAAAAAAATATATATGTGCATGTATAAAAAATAAAATTTATTTTATTGGTTTATTCACTGACGCCAGAGTCAGGAATAAAAAAACTAATTTAATTATTCTTTTTTGTTTTTTTTTGTTTAACTACATAAGAAATAAAAATATGTAAACGCGTAATAAAATGAATTTAGGTTATTTGTTTATTCACTACCGTTAGAGTCAGGAATAAAAAAATATTGATCTAAATTTATTTTATAGCTACGTAATAGTTACCAATGCCAGAGTTAGAATTATTCGTAGTTGAATATTAGCTGACGCCAGAGTCAGGAATATTGTGAATAAATCATCAGAACATAAACCAATAAAAATTTAGCAATTTAAGACAAAAACAGCAATGCAGTTTGTCTTAGGTAGAACGTTTAAGGGGTGATAATATCTTTCCTTTTATGTAACCAGTCCCCAACCATAGAATCTCTGTTAACCAGTTAGGATTCCTAGTGACCATAATATTAGGTGGCGACTCCTCAAACAAGATATTTTTTCTAAAAGAACAAGATGTCAGAAATCTATTCTTTTTCCATATTCGAGAATTAATTTTTAGAGCCGCCGTGATGTCGGGTGCAACAACACATATTAAATACACACAATTGAACAAACAATTATTAGATTCCCACCATTAATCATTTTCCTTTAAAGTGGCTACCCCTATCCTTTAAAAAACACTAAAATATTTTCTTCAATTTTCATGCAATTTTCCTTTATACATAATCATCAAGCACTCCTTATAACATAATTAAACATAATTTTTACAATATTGCATCTCAAAAACCCATCCCTCTTTTTCTCTTATTTAGGTTGAAACCTCATCTTGAATAGAGGATATGGTTTTCTTCATAATTGTTATAATTGACATTTTACCCACTCATTTTTCATGCAAAAGAACATCATACTAGCTAAATTTCATGTTAATGAAATCAAATAAATTCATGCCTCCCACCCATGTTTTGGTTGAATCCTTTCTCATAGTGAAGATTCATTTTCTCTTTTTAATTTTATTCAATTAACACATTACCCAATTGTTTTTCATTCACAACAACATATTTCAATAATAAAATAACCAATTTAAATAACCCAGCATGCTTAACTCAACATTTCATAATCCAATCATAAGTTATCATGCTTTGAAACACAATAAAAACTTGAATTAATCATTAAACAATGTTTCTTACCTTTTAAAGACAACAAATCAAAGCAAAATTTATGAAGAAAACTTGGCTTTCTCCTTCCACTTTCCACTTTTCCTCTTAACTTCCAAGCTTTAAAAACCATGTAATCCTTGGAGTTCTATCTTTAAATCCTTCCTAATGCTCTTTAAACACTTTAATCTAACTTTTTTATTGTTTTTCTCTTGAAAATTTGGTGAAGAAAATCAAAACTCTCTCCCTCTCTCTTGGTATGAAAAATGCCAGCCTTAAACTTTTGATGGAAGCTATATATATAGAAAGAAAAGGGAGAAATCCCTCGTCTCTTTATTTAATTAAAAAATTTTAACCAAAATTAGCAGTTGAAGGCCAGTTACAAATACTAAGTTTCACCACCTTTCTCACTTTCCAACCCATCACTCTTCGAGACTCCATTCTTTATTCTTTTTTTTATTCCAACCAAAATTAGTAGCTGAAGGCTAGTTACAGTTTGGTTTGTATAGTTTTTCACTCTTCAAACAAACTTTCTAGCATTTTTTTATGCTTAATTTTGCAAGAATTAATTTTTTTTATGATTAAATAAAAAGTAGTTCCAGCAAAAATAACATTATTAAAACCAGTGGAGTTCATGTCCTAAATCGTGAGTTTGATTGAGAATTGAGTTTTATAAATTGTTTTGTTTTACTTTCTATAAGGTCATCACAGTTTCAAACAAATATTTAGTGTTGGGTTGACATTTGATTTTGCAATCATTCATTTTTACTATTCGATAATTAAATAAAAAATAGTTTAGAAAATAAAGTTATTAAATCAAGTGGAGTCCATGATTTGAGTTGTTGTTTTGGTAGGTAGATTGGGTTAATTGAAAATTAAACTTTCTAATTTGTTTTGATTGCTTTTGTATGAAGTTGACGTGATCTTAATTAAATATATCAATGTTAGGTTAGTGATAAATTGATTTTTTTTTTAATTTTATCCTTCAATATTGAGTTGGTTGGGAGGCAAGCTTTAAAATATTTTTTGAATTGCTTTTTATTAGGTTATATTGGCCTCATGAACATGATCACGAGTTTTAGCAGGTTAACTAAGATTGACTTTGGTCTTTTTTTTTTGTTCATTTTAATATTAGATTTGTTGGGAATCGTACTTTATAATTTTCTCAATTTACTTTATATATGGTTATTCCGCTCTAATAACCCAAGTCGTGGGTTTGAAGAGTTTATCCATGTTGACTCAAGTTTTTTTAATTGAATATTATTATTTTTTCCAATTCATCCTTCAACTTTGAATTGATTGGAAATTGAACTTATAATTTGTTTCGATCGACTTTCAATAATGTTATCATGATGTCATGACTTGGAATGTAGATTTTGCAAGTTAAATCGAGTTAGCACGAGTCGACTCAATTTATTGTCATTTTTAATATTTGAAAAAAAATGTCATCCAATATCATCATCTCAATATTTAAAAAACGTTTCGTTTAATATGCATCATATTTTAAGTTTATAATTAATTTTTTTTTACTTAAAAACATGTTGGTAGCACTTTAATATTTAATTTCTTTTATGTTTTAAAAAAACTAATCTGACTTGTGGTGTAATAACGACCAAGGAACAAGTACATATATATGTTTTTTGGAAATTCTTTGGACACAACTACAAAGCTTGATAGCTATGAAAACAAAAGAAAAAAGTAAAAAAAAAATAGTGATGGGCTTTTGAAAGCAAATTGCAATATTTGTGGTCCACTGTTTGGACTTTTTGAGGAAAAAAATATTTAATTGATATATTACTTTTGGAGCCATACTTTCTACTGACGATTTTTTATGCTATTTCACTATTCATATAAATAATGAACCCTTAGATTTTATTTTTTTGATCTCATTTCCAAACTCTTTTTCTCTTTCAATTATATCCTTCAATGACCTAATTAGATAGAATTTGTATTAAAAATATGATAGAAGTACTAAATTGGAAAACATGAAGAACAATAAGTTTGATCCAAATTTTTTGCCAAAGTTTATTTTGATCCACAAGTTCATTTTATTTTTTTTTTAGGTTCTGAGAGAGGGATACTCGCTGAAAAACAACAATAAAGAGAGAAAATGGTTGATTGTCTCGATTTCAACCATAAAAGTGATCAAGTTTGGTGTTCAAATATTTCGTTCGACTACGAGAGTTAGATAGTGTTGGTTATTGGCATTTAAAATGGCCAAAAAAGTAAATCGGGGCTTGGAAAGAGTTGAGGTCTCAAGTTAATTTTTTGTTTTATGATTGATTTTTGAAAACTTTAAAAGTGAAAGTCAGTTTATTGAGTTGTGAATGTTGTTTTTCATGTGTTTTCAGGTCATAAACTAATTGAAAAACAAATGTTTTGGTTCAAAGAAACTAAAGGAGAGTTTCTGCCTAGTTTTTTACCACTTGGTTGACGAAAAGCAGGCAATCAAATAACGTGTCATCTGTTGATGCAAAGAACACGTTGTTTATGTTAATTGTTTTTGAAAAAAAAAATGGCATGTCATCCACTCCCTTAACAAAACAAAAAAACAAGACAAACGCGTGGCCCGTGCATGCTTATGCATGCTTGGCTTGTTATTGGGAGCTAGGCACTAGGCCTAGCCTTTTTATGTCTTTTTTTTTCTTGGTTTCTTTAGCACTCAATAACAAACAATTACCACAATGATTCACTTACTCTTTAATTTTGACATCATTCTTAAATAATACTATAAATGTTTTTTGAATTTTAATAATTCTTATTCAATTATTATGTATCTAATATGAAAATAATAATATTAATAATACATTATTCATGAAAATTCAATTCAAATTGTTTTTTTTTAATAGATGTTGACCATGATTTTAACACATTTATGATTTGTTTAGCTTTCAATCACAAATAAAATTTGGACATAATATTTTGATATTTCTTTTTTGTAACTTGCTTTAACAATCATTAAATATATTTTTTAACAGAAACAATGATTTCAATCATATACAGAAGTTAATAAGAAAATTTATTTTAGATTTGAAAAATATATGTTTGGGATTATTTAGAATGAGTTAATTTTTTTAAAAAAATCTATATTTAGATAAAAACAAAACAATTGATATGAGATTAAATATCTTAATATGCGTTTTTATCTCAATTTCCTTAATATTTAGTTTAGATAAACAAATATTTTATCATTTATAAACACATAAATCTCAATTTATTTTATTAAACGCACATATTGGTCTTATTTTGTAATGAAAATTTATCTTGGTAAAAATAAATGTTTGAAATGACTGTATTTTTAAGCTTAATAGCAATGCTAAAAAGTTCTTCGAGACTTGAACATTTTTTTTTTATGTTCAAAATTTCAATACCCACATAGTGTAGCGCAAACATGCAAACTAGTAGAACTAAACAAATTCATAATTGAGTTAATTATTATCCTTCCTAGTAAAACTGATTAATTGGTAATTATAGTTTTATAACTATATAATTTAATTACTATGTTTTTAAATTCATTCATAACTTAATCATTTTCATCTATTTCATATTATTCATTTTAAGATATAGGAAAAGTAAAAGAATAGGTAGATAGGATATAAAGATTATTGTGAAAATAATTTAAACAAAAAAAATTAATTATTCTTTTATACTAGTAGATTTAATTGATTTATTTTTGTTATTTACATGGACTAAGTTGTAATTTATTCAGTCGGAAATGGAAGAAAATGAATAGGGATCGAGTAAATTAAACTCCTATTACAGCTGGAATTTTCCCAGAGCAATTGAGGGAAGGATGGATGAAGTGAAAGGGTAAAGAGATTGTGTATTTAATTTATTAAGTAAAACAGATGAAAATTTCGTTTATATTTTTTCAATCTTTTTAACATAGTAATGCCACCTGTGAAACAATTTAAACACACTACAATAGCTACTCATATTGCTTTAGTCAAAACATATGATATTAATTATCATAATAAATTTGAGAGGTGTAGGTCAACTGATTAATCTCTAGCTCAATTGGTATAGTTTGCTTTCTAGAAATTACTAGTTCGAGTTTCACAAACTTTAGAATCATTGGAGGCTTATATGATTATTAACTTCAGGACCGTGAAATTAGTCGAGATACATGCAATCTAATTCAGATATTCATGTTAATCCAAAAAACAATATCCATAAGAAAGAATCACAGCTACTAGAACCAACTACTAGAACCAAAGCAGCATAACAACCATGAAAACTAACATCTATTAGGTTCACAACAACTTACCACCTTTCTTTTAATATTTAAAATCTAATGACCATATTTTATTCATTAAAATGGAAGAAATTACGATGAAAACTATAAATATTACCAACTTTCTTTTAATATTTAAAATCTAATGTCCATATTTTATTCATTAAAATGGAAGAAATTACGATGAAAACTATAAATATTAACACTATCATCTTTGCATGCCTGGTGAGAGAGGTTGTGAAGAGTGTTGAAAGGAGACTTGGTTTGTCTTCAGTCTCAAATAGATTTCCTTTGTTAGCATATCTAGAAAGCAAGGAAGGAATTTGTTTTCAAAGGACAGATTTCCCATTCCAATTAAAATAGTTTATGTTGCATGCGTAAATAATATTTTTCTTAGATAGTTTTTGATAAATTGAATAAAATTTGCAAAGATACAGACTTTTCCGACCCTTGTTCTTTCTCATCTTCCAGCTTTTCCTTCTCTTTCTTGGGTTTCTTCTTCCTAGTTTCATTTTTCTTCTTAGTTTTCTTATAAATCTCTTTTTTCCCAGCATCAAGTTAAAGAGGAGAGCATTTTGATCATTCCAACCACTTCTGTTCACAAGCATGTTACTTCAAACTATTTCCCCAGCATCTGTTTTTTCTTAACATTTTAGTGATAAAAAAAACTAGTTTAAATCATTTTGTTCGGTCTTCATAACAACGGCTCGTTCTCTCCCACGCTCTAAAACAGAAATCTCTCTAATATGTCACTAACCCTTATCCTAAACATTGCCCTCCATGCACCAATCCTAGCCCAACTTCCCCATTTCGTTCCAGACCAAGGATAGCACCTTATACTGGCCACCTCTTCTCTGTTTCTCTCAATAAATGCAACGACCACAACCAGTAAGGTATAAACAAGATTATGGTTTACTGGACTCTGATGACAAGCGCTGGTGAAAAATCTAAGCAAATGTGAGGGAGTTCTTTGGATTGCAGGAAGATTGTGATTTATGATAAGGTGATGAGAAGGCTCTGCTTTTTATTTCTGTTCATCGGAATGGCTGGAAATTGCAATTATGGGGGGGGGTGGGGGGACATGCAAGGCCCAATATCATTACCACAATTACACAAACAGTAGATACAGGCTTACTGAAGAGGTTAAAATCAAAATTTTAAAAGGGTTAGTGATCAAAACCAAAAGCTTAAAATGCATACTTTAAAGGGTGTGTTTTCACAGCTTAACCTAGTTGCTTCTAAAATGAGTTCAAAATAGTGGAGTTCTATTCCTTTTGACCATTTTAGGTTAGTCACCTCAATCATGATCATAAATATATTCTTTATCAGAACCAGCAGCTCTAACATAACCTAAGAGACTGTGACAACCAAAGTTGATATAAACAATGAGAAACCTCAGCGCAAACTTTAAGGATGACAGCTTTAACAAATGAGCATGTTTCTTTTGAAAGTTCAAAACCCCAGTCAATGCCATTATATGAACAGGTTACCTTAAAACATGGGCATAGAAGCATGGGAGAAGGCGTTTCAAGATCAAATGGTGCTCCAAGCTTTCAACTAACTCATCATGTTTTTTGTACATAAGAAAACATTAGCCTCCAAGAAGACTCCAAAAAAAAAAAAATTAACCTGAGAGGCAGCCAAAACGGTAGTGGTGGGCTACACCATTTATAGCCAAAATTAACCTGAATGATTACATTTCAGACTATCAGACTAGGAAACTATTAGTGTTAAATGAGAATGCAGTATTTCAGTCAGACAGCCACAAACTGAATGGTGTTCTAAGGGCAGCTTAAACAACACTGAATAGCTTCACTAAATACTTGTGTTTTTAACACTCATAAAACCACATGACTGTATCAGCCAAGCTCTTCTTTGTTAACGATTTATATACACAAAGAAAAAGGTGTTGGAATCTAGAAACCTAATGATATAGATAAGGAATCAGTACCATTAGTGCAAATCTGAAGAGTGCATCTTTAACCTTCAATGAAATTCTATTTTCTGTATCGACACAGTCCTCTGCCATCCCCTCTTTGACGCCTGCCTGAAAAATAAAGAATAATAAAAGATGATATATTTTATAAATGATTCCCTGTAAAATTATTATATAACAAATTACGGCGAAGCCATAAAACTCAAGTTAAAAAAAAAAAAAAAAAAAAGAAGCTTACTTGAGGAGGCAGTGGAAAACATTAAAATTGGCTCTCTCGTCTCATCTCATTCTTCTTGAAAAGGAGGATCCTCATCAAACCATCGCGGAGGATCGAAGCCAGACCCACCTACAAAAGAAATTAAAACTCGATCAGAATTAATTAAGAACAAAAATGTACACGATCTGCAAAACAAAGAATACATTACCAAGTGGATTACAGCGACAAAGACGCCAGGCAGTCAAGACGGTGCCTTTGACGACACCGTATTTCTTATAAGCTTCCATGGAATATTCACTACAGGTGGGTACATATCTACAACTATTTGGTAACAGCGGCGATATCTCCCCTGCTTGTAAGATTATTATAAATTTATTACAAGAACAAATTAAAGCAATAATTACGATGACAAGTTAACTTACTTACTTTTGTAGAATTTGAGCATGGATAATGCAGCTTCAACTCCTAAACTGTTTTCAACATGATCCTCCTCCTCGTCTGATTGAAGATTAATCATTTTATTTTTTTAATAATAGGCTAAGTAGGGAAGAGTAATTAGAGAGAGAAATGAAGAGCACCTTGTTGTTGCTCGTTTTGGTGCGATTCTGATTCTAATTTTTTTTTATTAGTAACAGCCAGGCTGCGGCACCTTGCAGTTACTCTTCTCATTGAAATGTTTATCCTTGTCCGCTGGTTTCCACAAACATTGAAACCAGCTGAGTTCACGGCTATGGCAGCAGCAGCAAACATCTCTCTCCCCTTACCAGCGTTTCGTTTGGCTACGGCGAGGCAAACCAGATGGATAGGATATATATATATCCCTTTCTCAACATCCAAACAGGTTGGTTGAAGTACGACACCGTTTTTATCACCCGCTTCTTGCAAAGTTACCCAGGCAACCTGGTAGTTTTTGTAATTACTGTTTTTCTTAAAACAATAGATTTAAGAAAAACAAAATTGTTATTATTTTAAAATAGCAGGTTTAAAAGAAATATTTGGTTAAAACTAATGTTTCATAGATTTTTATATATAAAATAAATAAAAAATTTAGTGTAAGAATTCAATCAAAACACTTTGTTTTGGTTGCTAGATTTTCCTTCGTAGCATTGCCTCTTTATATGTTAGAAATACTTGAAAAATAAAAAGAAGAAAAAAAACTAAGAAAAAAATCTTTTTAGATGCCACCACATCAAGTTTATGTGAGAGTTGGAATCTTGCAAAGTATGTAATCTAATTCTTTAATGAATTCAAGCCATATTAGAAATTCTTATAGCCCAATCTCATGTATAATTTTATGGCCTAAATAAGTCTCATTTAATCTCCCTTCTCCGTCTAAAATAAACTCATCAAATGTTTAGACTGATTAGGTCAAACGAATTTGTCAAAACAGTAACAACAACTTTGACTAATTTAAATAATATGTTCTTGAACTCCAATTGACCTGAAATTATATATATATATATATATATATATATATATATATATATATATATATATATATATAGGTTCATGTATCTAGCATCTCCTTATGAAAATTAAGCTTGATTTAATGTATGGTTTAAGAGATATTTTTTATCTTGCAAAACTAGTCAATAGGCATTTTAAGGAAAAACTCTGACCTAACTTGATTTGTATCATCTCCTCTCTCTTTGAAATGATACATCCTTGAATATATAACATTAAAATCATCCATTGAAGAAAATAAATCAATACCAAGCTAAAAAATAGCATCATCATCAAAGTCTAAAAGAACCTTGTTAGCAAAGAAGTTTTCCCATATATACAAGTTCTCCTTTTCAGCTATCTTTCTCTTTTTCAATTTTAATTGCTCATCATATATTTATTATATATAACAGAATGTGTGTTGGGTTATTTTCAAAGCACCTACTCCCACCAATAAGAATTATTAAATAATATTAAAATAAAATTTATTCTTAATCTTAATAACATTAATTGCATTATCAACAACATATTACCTTCAAAACCTGAACATACATATCAGGTTTTGGCTTAATTTGGAGACACCTCAAGTGTAGATGCTCATGTTACCATGGCTTTATGTCCAAAAACAACCAGTAATTAGTAACCAACTTAAACATTTGATACATGATACAATTACAAAAAAACAAATGTACATTGTTTAACCTATAAGCAATAAAGATCCTCCAACTTGCTTTATATTTTCTAAGCTGGCTTGAAATAGGTGCTTGTACAAACATGCAAAGACACCTAAACTCCAACTATATAGTGGAATGAAATCAAAGTTATCTAATAGTGGTAGGTAGACAAGGGCACATATATCCCGCTGAGATCCATAAAGAGTATGCTGCCAAACATGTGAAGTATGAACATTTTAGCATACATGCACAATAGAACATCGACTTAAAATTAAATATAGATAAATCAATATGTTAATTTTACTATTGGTCTGCATTAACATACCATCTTATCATTAAAATCATCAGGTAATTCAAATAATTTTTCATGAAGCCATCTCATACAAAAAAAAAATGTTCTCTTAAACATCTCAGGAGGGGGTGCTCATTCAAATGCACGCTCATATAAAGTAATCTTATTCTGAATACCCATAATAGTAAGATGGGCAAACCATGCAAAAAGATAACATCCTATAATGTAGGCTTCATCTCACTTACACCAAGATGAAATGTGTGAGTCTCCTATCTCCATCTCCCAATAAGTGCACTGAGCAAGTCATGATCCATCTTAATATACTGAAGACGAATAATGTAATAAAAACCCGTGTGTATGATGAGCGAAATTACATGATATAAAAGTGACATCAACTTATAGAACCTATAATACATCTTACGTAAATCATGCAAAATAAAAAAAATTAAAATAATGGGTTAACATGAATTATAGGATAATTAGCACAATACTTTCAATTTCTTATGATATAAAAACAAACTAACATTTCCATTTCATATGGCCTCCAATCTATGGAACTCTTGCAACCATAAAACAAAAAGATTAACCAAACCATAATTCTTATAATGAGAAACACTACCTCTACATGTACATGAAAAAGCACCTCGTGTATGTGACATCCTAACCAAATGTACCTATAAAATAAAAAATAAAATTCATATTCAAATTTGATACATAACATAACATTTGAAACAATAAAAAATTTATTGTATTGGTGGTTTCAACTCTTATTCAAAATAACTTTACTTATATTGTTGTACATATACAATAAGAAATCAAATTGCAGTATAAGTTCAAATTTTCTTATTATAAGGCATGAGCTGCAAAACAAAAGATACTCAAACAACTTTTTGGTACATATGAGGACTCATTTGAAATGCTACGTAGATTATTTTTGGCAATACATGAATCAAACCTTGGGACTATTTTTTTAGTGGAAACATAATGGACATCTTGTTAGTGAAGTAATTATTTTTTAGAGAGTTTTTTAGGCATTTGATCCTGTAATTAAAGGGTTCAAGTTTTGTAGGTCAATTATCTGTGTTGCAGGGTGCGCGAGCCGGCGCGACGTCATCTGGCGACGACGGAGGCTCTTGTCATGCCTCCTGGTGTGAGGTGTTGTGTGTTGGGAAGGGTTTTTGGATTTAATCATAAAATTATGATTAATGTTTAAGAGTCGCCACCTAGTATTATGGTCACTAGAAACCCATGCTCTGCGAGAGTCTAAGTAAGGGACTGGTTGTGCAAGAGGAAGACGCATCACCCCCAGTGCACCCTACCTAAGGTAAGCTGCATTGTTGTTTGATTGTTTTTTCTAAGTCAGGTTTCTATTCGTTGGTCTTTTCTAAGGGTTAAGGCAAATCTCTCTTCATGAAAAAGTCTCTACCTTATTGGGTTATATCCTAGCCGTTCTAAAGTCTGAATTTTAGCATTGCATATATTTACACCTTGTATCTTTAATACCCGAGGGTGTACTTTATCGTGTAATTTTACACCCCAAAAATATTAAAGTCTACATCTGGATCCTAAAAAAAAGAAAAAATGTTTTTTACATTTTGGTCAAACCCTAATGGATGATCATTAACTGGTTATGATATCCATTTTTGGATTTTTTAAAACATGGAAAAGATGCAATTTTTTTTAATGAAAAATATGCTTGGAAAAATTTTAGGATTTGGCCGTATGCATGAAAAATCTTTTTTATTTATTTATTTATTTTTAATGTTTTGAAATATTTTAGAGAAAAACGAGTATTTTAATACTGAATTTATATTTTACAGTGTAAATATACAACCTGATATTATGAAAAATTGGTAGAAAAATATTTTTGAAAATCACAAATTTTTTTTCAAAGGATTTTTGAAATTTTTTTTAAAAGAAATATATAATATTATATTATATATATTAATTAAATATTATTAAAACATGTGGGTCGGGCCGACCCAAATAACTGGGCCAAGCATAAACCCAGAAAACAATGGGCCGATGTCGACCCAAAACAGTTGGGCTAATCTCGGCCCAACATATTTTCTCTCTCTTTTTTGGGGGTCGGACCCGGCCCAAACATTTGGTCTGGGCCAGAACTGGCCCGACCTAAGTAAGAAATGAATTATTTGCAGAACGTGAACAGTAAGTTCACGTTCTGCATGCAACTTCGCAGTTGCAGCCGGCGGAGTGAAGTGGGAGGCGACCTTGCGGAGGAGAAAAGGTTGTTTTCACTGGCCTGGAGTGAGGTTGGATGTGGTCTAGTCGTGGAAGACGAGAGGCTGATGGCGGCGTTGGTGGAGTGTTTTGGCCGCCAGAGTCGCTGTGGGAGAAAGAAGAAACCGGTTTATAGAGGAGAGAGAAAGGTTCACAGTGGCTCTCGGTGGTCGGTTGGTGGCTTACTGTGGTGGAGCTGGTGGTGGAGAAGCTGGTGGTGGCTCTAGTTGGAGGCTGGAACGGTGGTGGAGAGAGAAAGAAGAGAGAGGACTGTGCAGGAAAAAAAAACTAGGGAGGCTGGTTTTCTTTTATTTTTGGACATAATTTTTTCCTCCTTCAGAACGTGAAATCTGCTCATATTTATAGGGGTGGAAGAGGGTAATCTTGTCTTTACAGGGGAACAATTTTCAACCCTTGATTTGGTTAGGAAGGATCCCAACCGTTGGCTCAAAATAGGTATGGTACACTGTCAAATCTGCAGCTGCAGGCTGCCTGAGGTGGCCTCTTTGGGGTGGTGCCACGTCCATTTATTTGCCAGTGAGCCGGTGAAGACCATACCCAGACGTAGAGGGATGTCTGGTGATTAGTTTCGTGCAAGGTTTGGCAAATTTGGTGGACATTAGGTATATTAAATGCACCTGCAAAGGAGGTGACTGGACCACTTTTTTCGAAAAAAGAAGAAGATAATGAATAGTGACCACACGACGCGTCGTCTGGTCCTCTCTTTTTTTCTTTTCTCAAAACGGCGTCGTTTTAGGTTGAATTACGGATTTTTACTGATTTTCAATTTAGTCCTCCAGCTTTCAATATCATTCAATTGAACCCCTAATTGACCCTAAACTTTTAATTTAATGCAATTAGGCCCATGTAGAACTTCAACTTCAACCTCGTATTTACGCGCCTTTTGCAATATAGTCTTTGGTCTCGGATTTATGTAATTTACCCCTAATTGACCATCAAACTTTTAATTTCTTCAATTTAACCCCCGGTTTTTGTCAATTAGGCCCCTATAGTTTGGCGCCTTTTACAGAAACGTCATTGGTTGTCAATTTCTTCAATTTAACCCCTAATTGACCCCAAAACTTCAATTTTCTTGCAATTTGCCCCTAATTTCAATCAATTAACTTGGTAAAAATTAAATATGGTCTCTTAAAATTCCAATCTTCTCAATTAAGCCCAAATTAGGCTCCCAAACTTAATTTTTCACCAATTAAACCCCAAATAAAATTAATTTGACCCATTTAAAGTATAATTAAGTCTTTGCACTTAATTAAATCCTTCAATTGGACCCAAATTAATTCTTAAACATAATTAAAATTTAATTTGGCCCATGATTAAATCAAATTGGCCTATTAAAAATTTAATTATGTCATTGGAATTAATTTTTATGCAAATTCGTCCAATAATCATTTAATTTAACCTTGAATTTGTATTTTTTTCACCATTTTTGGGCATAATAGGGTACAATTAGACCTTGAATTTCCTCTAAAATTGCAGCTTGATTCCCCGGCCTGCTTTCTCCACGTTGCCAGCCTTTATTTTATTTATTTTATTTTTATTTTGAAAAAAAAGATGATTTTTTTGGGAATAACTTAAAATTGGGTTATGACAATCAGTATGGATGGCTCCTATTTGTATGGAAGGTTTAGTAGAAAATTGTTGATTGCGATTGCTTTTGATGTAAACAATAGGATTTTACCTTTGGCTTATGTGTTAGTTTAAGAAGAAAATAATATCAAATGGAAATAGTTCTTACTTTTCCTTCAACATCACATTACAAGTGATCATAGTAGTGTTTGTATAATATTGGACAAGCATGTTGGCATTAAAAATGAAATTATAAAAATTTAGCTTGTTTCGATTGGATATCATCAATATTGTGTTAGACACCTGACAAGCAACTTCAATCACAAATTCAAAAACAATTTAGCCAAAAAGAACTTGCTTAAAATTGTTATGAAGCTTTCAAGCATAAATTTGATCATGGTTTGGTGATATCAACAATAGTCACCCAGAATGGAAAGAATGGCTTAAGCGTGAACCAAAAGAAAGATAGACACTTTCTTATGATGGGGGTCATCGATAAGGCAATATGACAACAAATCCTTTTGGAATCTTTCAATCATGTTTGGAAAGGTGCACAATCTTTTCCTATTTTTATTTTAGTCCAATCGATATTTTACAGGACTAATGCTTATTTTGTTACACAAAAAGGGAATGCATATGACTACATTGCACATGGGATATTATAGCTTCTAGTTGTTCAACTTGGATTGTATGCCAACATACTTAGATCTAAAGATCATACATAAACTAGGTCTCAAAAAACATTTAAGTTGGCATAAAGAATATGCACATATGCTAAATGGTAGAGTTCTCATCGACCTTGTTCACATGTTTTTGCATGTTGTACAAAAAATCATCTTAATGTTACCTAGTGTGTTGACCTGTATTATAGTGTTTAAATGTATAATAACATTTATGAGACTCCATTATGTCCTTTACCTGACGAATTGATTGGAATGAATATATTGGTCTTCAAGTATACCCAAACCCTTTCATATGGGAAACTGTTTAAGGTTGATAAAAGTCCACTCGGTTGCATAATAAGACGAAGATGTCACATATGTGGTTAAATGATGATGGGAAATAGTTTTATAGGTTAAAGTTGGAAAATGTTGGGATAAACTGCATTGTTGATGTTGAGATTTTTTTATGTTGGAAAATATTGTGCAATAATTGTATTGTTGATGTTTGAAAATGTTGGGATAAATTCCATTGTTGATGTTGATTGAAATAGGTTGACGCTGGAAAATGTTAGGTAGTAATTACATATGTTGATGTTGGAAAATGTTGGGATAAATTGCATTGTTGATGTTGAAATTTTTTTATATTGGAAAATGTTAGGAAATAATTGTATTATTGATGTTTGAAAATGTTGGGATAGATCACATTATTGATGTTGATTGAAATAGGTTAATGTTGGGGAATGTTGCGAAATACTTACATAGGTTGATGTTAGAAATTATTAGAAATAATTGCATTGTTAATGTTAAAATAGGTTGATGTTGGAAAATGTGACAATAAATTACATTGTAGATATTGAAATAGCTTGTGTGGAATCTTTATTTAGAAATGATCTGTCAGTTGCTCCTATTATATGCAAAATAACCATAGACTTATGGAAATCAGTGGCCCCTTTATATTTTTTGAGCTTATTGATATGCATTTACTGGATCGTGTAATGCGATAATTTGGCTTCCAACAAAACATCCCATGTGACATAGATACGAGCGATAAGTTGTCTTCCATTAGTTGTTCGAGTAAGCACACCAATTACAATTGAATGATCCACCATCTCTAGTACATATCGATGTGGGATGCACAAAGAGATGTGATATTTAGGGAGGTGTATCCTGTAATTTTCAAGAAGGAATACATGGACTAATATTTGGGTATAACACGCTAAATCTTTACACCAAACCTAGCGCAGATTCCTCCATGCAATGAGATGGAGTATGATCCACATGCACGTTGGATTTAAAAAGCTATAAGTATTTGTTACTTTTTATGGGCTTGGTGAAAACCGATGTGTTTTATTTATCAATTAATAAATGTATTTGCTAATATTATATTGGCAAGTTGTTACACAATGGTCAACATGTTATGACTGATCTTCGTGATCTCAAAATGATGATGAACATACTCATTATTATGCATCTTTTTGGTTCAAAATATGTCATACTACACTTGAGTTGTTAGGAGAGATGTTGAGTCTATATGATATTGTCTTAGAGGATGAAACCACACAAACAAGTAAAAGCCATGTTATTGATGAATTTGGCTCATCCACTCGTTGTCGCAAACATAGATAAGCTCGAATGTGTTATTATATTGTGTATAATTATATTGTGTTATTTTGTAGTTATGAGTTTTTTTATTATTATTACTTTTTTAATGTTGTTTTGGCCAATTATTGGTTAATTTTTAATATTATCTTACGTATTATGAATTTTCATATTTATTTTGGATAAGCAGAATTTAAATCGTTAATTTATAAGTAAACATGTGAATATTGAGAATAGATTTTTAATAATTTTAAATCAAATATTTACATGTTAAAAAGGCACATTGTTATGTTTTGTTATCATTAGCGTCAATTATCTTTATAATTAATAAATAAAATAACATTTAAAAATTGCATGAATTATCATTATCATTATAGTTATAATTAACAAATAAAAACAATGTTAAAATATCATGGCAATTATCGTTATAACACCAACTATCATGCTACACTTATTTGAGGTTTAGGTTTAGGGTTTATGGGTTTGAATTTTGATGTTAGAATTTAAAATTTAAAAATTTAAAGTTCTAGGTTAGGGATTATAGATTTGAGGTTTTGGATTAGGTTCAAGGTTATGGTTAGTGTGGTTAGAGATTAAGGGTTTGAAGATTGGATTAAAGGTTTTATAAGGCGTTAATTTAGGGTTAAGATAATTTAGTTTAAGAGTTTTGTTTAGGGTTAATATGAGATCATGGCATTTTAGGTTTTGGTTTGGAGCTAGGGTAGTTTAGGGTTTGGCTTAAGATAAATTTGGGGTTAGAGCTAGGGTTTTGGTTAATAACAAAATCACGTTTTCTACTAGCCACCCAACAATTATTCTCATTAGTGGCTTTTATTAAAATCGATTTAATTTATAGTTATGTAAAAGTGCAAAACTTTTAGTTTGGTAAAAAAAAAAAAACTGCGTGGAGTTCTTGATCTTTTGTAGAATATATCAGGCTTCATTATCACACAGGATATTTTCTTGGGAGATCACACATGACACAACCGCTTCAGATCTCTTTGAGAGGCACCAATTAGCGCATAAAGCAGAACTTCGAAACGTGTTTGGAAGAAGATCGCAATCACGGGCGTGACAACTGACAAGAGGTAAAACAGAGCATGCGGCCACAGTTCATCCACCGCCCTTAACGCTCCTTTAGATTCCAAAAATTTGAACTCAATCAGGGATGCCAGGGGTCCTTTATACACACGCTTTCCTGACATAAATGAATTAATTATAATTTGATAAAAAAAGACCACATCAAGAATGCTTTTGAAAGTAGATTAAAACCTTCGCATCTATTAGATTTATATGCTGTGTCAAAGCTTTTCACATGTTTAATATCATGCTGGGAATTTCATGAAAACCCTCGACAAAGCATGAGCACATTTAGTGAGCGCTACAAATTGAAAAAATAAAATAAACCATTTACACTTGTCTTTTTCCGATCACTATGCAGGAACAACCTCCGGCTCTATCGGTGATGACCCATCATCATCGAAGGTCTCACCCTTTGCTGTCTCCTTGTCATCTTGTTCAAATCCTTGCTTAAACCTGTCATAATTTGTGGGCTCACTAGTTTTAAATGGTCGTTCTCCCAGAACCCTAACCAAGTCATCCTGTTCAAAATATTTTATTTCATCATTTTAGAGAAAAGAGATACGATCGGAGCACTGTAATGATCCAGGTGAGTGAAGGTGGGGAAGAACTTAGTTACAGTGACTATAGTGCATTGTGCACTGTGAATCCTGTTCCACAACGAAGAAGCATTATATGGACACAAGGACAAAATATTGACAACATACAATATGTTTTCCAAACCAGATGGTGCTTACTCCTTGTGGAACGGGATGAACAGAACCATAGCAGAACATATATATCTTACTGCCCTAGATTATGAGTCAGGATACCTTATCTTTGGCATTCTTATCCAGCTTTGTAATATGTGCTTTTCCCATGTTAAATATTCCACGGCCTCCTCGTCCACCAGGACCACCAACACCAAGGCCACTCTGCATTCTTCGCCCCATGAACCACAGGACTCCTAGAAGCATGGCCGTTGGAGCAAACCTCATCAACTCTTGAAACCAGTTCACTTCATTCACATAAGTTACAGGGACAAAATCATGAGGATCAATCCCTAGAGCTTCCTGGGCTTCCTCCAGCTTCTCTTCGAAAGAGTCAACACTGACAATGTTAAAATAGAATTTGTACCGGCCATCATTCCTTCTGGAAGAAGTGCCATTAACATTATCACCACTTTGATTTGCATTCTGCGGTGAGTTCCTCACGTGTACTTTTGCAACTGATTTATTTGAAACAACTATGTGATCCACTAGACCAGGTTCCAGTAACTTATTCTTGAACTCTTGGAAACTAATCTGAAGAAAATATCAAACAGCTTAAATGGTGAAGAAATGGTATGAAAATAGATATTTAGACGAACCAGAAAATGTGGCATCAGAATTTACTTGACAACATCAGATATCCAGATAAAGAAACAAAATGCACAAAAGAAAGAGAGCAAATAAGTTCAAGGATCCAAATTTGGGTTCAGATAAAATAACATAAGGATTGATGGGATCTATAAGAAACAAGCAGCCAATTATGCCCAATTTAAAAGATGGATATACACAGTCCTTTCATACAAGCGTATACACTATATTTCAAAGAGCTCCAGAATACCAATTGATAGAATATTTAATTAAAGAAATTGAAAGCCACCAATAATCGAGACGTGCACAATCTATCTTCATGTGATTATAGTATCGCCAATATAGTCCCATTCCCCAAAGGACATGACTGAAATAAAATAGCTAGGTTACCAAATTTTCTTCAGCATAGAAACCCATTGTCAATGAAATATGAAAGTTGAATTAATCAAACTTCAGTTTTTCTAATTGGAAGGAGCTAGTTCGAACTTTTATGAGGATAAGCTCAATGATTTCAAGTGCTTTAAATACACTTTATCAATTAAATAAAAATATGAATGATTAAAATATGATTAGTAATGCATGGAACTCTAAAGTTCAATAATTGCAAAACTCCAATTCGGATTTTCCAGTAAGCCCACGGTACAGAGAAGTCGCATTGTTTAAAAGCTGAAGTAACTAAACCTTCATATTCAGGTATTCACATCAGAAACATTCAAATACTGAGGTCTATGGCACTCTATGCTGCAATAATGACAACTGCATTAGGAGGAATTACAGCTAAGAGAAGTTGATGTGCACACTGAATAATGCACATTTCTAGACTCACTAATTTCAAACATAGAATGTCAGTGATTTTATTTCCTGTATTAGATTATATTATTATTAGAAACGAGACACCAACTGCTCAGAGTAGTTTAGAAAATATAACCTGCTTTTGCTCTTGAGTATTGAAAAACATTGAAGAATACACAAAGGCAAGGAATAATAAAGGAGTGATAATATTTTGAAACTGCTTCAGAGTGTTCTGGGAATCTCCACCACCAGCACCACCAGAGTCCTCTGGAAAATCATAATAAAAAAATGGTAATCATAGAGCATGAAAGTATACTATTGTGTTGGACTGCCAAATGTCAGAATATTTGAATAATATTAAACAATGCTGAAATGCTTACAGATTTAGAAAAAAATTCTCTTTTTTTTCTAAATAAAAAGATTTAGATATAATCATGCATTTATCATGTGTTAGTAAGCTGAGTAAATATTTAAACTATGCATCCAATCACAACAATAGTTTAGAGGAGTGACCCATCAATTGTCTTTCTTCTGCGCATCATATACAGAAATAATATTCCCAAATATATCATCATTCAGAAACACCTAAGCCCAGCAACATGGGTGTAGCATCCTCTCCTAGTTTAAACTATGCATCCAATCACAACAATAGTTTAGAGTGACCCACCAATTGTCTTTCTTCTGCGCATCATATACAGAAATAATATTCCCAAATATATCATCATTCAGAAACACCTAAGCCCAGCAACATGGGTGTAGCATCCTCTCCTAGTGATGTGTGCTTGTGCTGTTATGCACACACTCTCAAAGACTTTAACAGTTAAATATAACAGTGTTCAGTTACAGGACCATAATGGAAACTAACATGAAACAAATCTCTGCCAAAACCCTCATCAAAAAGTAAACCATGTTAAAACTTCCTCAATGTCATGCGGTTATTTCATATAAAACAACATTCATTGTTCATGCAAAGTAGAAATCCTGGCTTCATTAAAAATCCCCATCATCAGCATAAAGGACATGCAATTAGAGATGGGCAAATATAAACTGAAACTCCCGGCCTCATGCATAAATTGGTTCGGATAAACAAGATGATATTCATGTTAAAAGTTCCTGAAACAGAATCTAGGTAAGTAAGGAAATAAAGAGAAAAGACAACATTTTGAGACTCATAAAATTGCTCAAAGAAACCCCCCCCCCCCCCCCAAAACATCTTGGAAGAAAAAAACAATAAACAAAGACCCTAAATCACTCAGGGAGCAAAATTGCCTTGGCTAATATGCAATGTATCTCTTCCTAAAAAGAAAAAATAAACAATCCAACAAGCACTTAAAAATTGATTGTTTCAACATCATCAGACATACACATGATCCCATCTTGAATTAATAATTCATACCCCTTAAACAACCAAAACAAACAATGAAAATAACAATAACAATAATAATAATAATAGGACGGAAAAAGAAAAAATAAAAACAAACCTTTGGACTCCGATTTACTCTCATTTGCCTTGGGAATTTCCTTCTTATCTTTTGGGTAATAATTCTCATACTCTACAACAAGCATCATCAAAAAAAAAACAAATCAGCACCCAATATCAAACCAACATTTCAAAAAAAAAAGGAGCGAGAATAAATTATGACTAACTTACTTCTCTTCTTGGGAGCTTCACTACAGAAAAAGCGTCTAACCCTAGGGTTCGCAAGAATAGAATTCAAATTCGACAACTGCGTGCTTGACACAATCTGTTTCCCAGCTCCAGAATACGATAAATAACCTCTTACAATCCCTAATCCGCGTATGCCATTACTCTCTAATGCCGCAAATCGCGAAGTTAGTTCGTCAACTAACACAGTTCTCGTATTAAAAAGATAATTACTTGTGGTAATTACGTTCTACAGCGCACACAAAAAAAAAATTAGAATACAAAAAAAAAATAAGAACACAGAGTAAATAAAAGAGTAGTGGTTTTATTTTTTGTCGTTTACTCTTTGTAATGTTGAACGAGCAGAGCGAGAAAGAGAGCGACCGATTCTTGACAGTATCATTGTGGCAATCGTAAAAACATCAATGAATAAGACTTGTTGTTGAGAAGTGAAACCCTAGATTGATATTTGATAGAGTGTCCTCTGTTTGGATGATGAGAAAATGGATTGATTTTTAATTTCTTATTAATATGGGCGTGGCGTCCGAGAGAGGGACGAAGTGTCTGTTTACACAAATGGATAAAATCGAGATGTCAATTCCGTTTCGGTACTTTCTTTTTCTTTTTCTTTTTTCAATTGAAACAGAATATTTTAGTTTAAAGTATTTTAACGGGTGATTTCAAAATTATATATATATATATATATATATATATATATATATATATATATATATATATATATATATAATTCAACAAATATAATTTAAATTCAAAATAAATTAATTATAAATTATACAATACAAACACAATGTCAAACAAATATAATTTTAAAATTTAAAATATTTATAAATAGTCAAGATTAAATAGATCTCTAACTTAAAGTAATTCAATTTAAATAAAATATCAAAATATTATGAAAGTAAAATGTTTTAACACAAAAAAAATATAAATCAAGCATCATCTCCATTATTAACATAGAAATAAAGATCTTGATCTTGTGGTGGTATGTAGGGAAAGTCATCAACTAAATATTTCAATAGTTGATCATTTTCACCAAGCTCATTCTCGTCATCAAAACATATCTCTTCATTATCTAAAGTCAAAGTAGACAAAGATGTTTTAATAGTTTCCCAACTTATATCATCTCCAACAAAAAGGTTAGGTTATTCACAAATCCATTCATTCAATAGGTCAATGTTATTAAGGCTAATGGGATCTAAAACATTCCTTGTTTTGCCCAAATTCCTACAAAGTATAAACATTAAAAAAATAACATTAATATAAACCATATATATTAGTGATAAATCTAATTTTAAAAATTAATATCATTGTTAATGAAAATAGTAATAATCATTTTCAATATTACTATTAATATCATTGTTATTGAAAATAGTATTGAAAAAGAGCTTTTTTATATTTGGGTGGTTTAATTAATTAAATTGAACCGGGTTCAATTTGATTTAATGATTTTTCAAGCTCGGAACGGAACATGTGAAATGAAATCGGAATATTCTTGCCGAAATTTAGCCAAAAAATTCAGAACAGAACGAGATTTAAAATGAGGTAAAAAATATTCTATTTTTTGAACTGGTATGAAATGTTTCGGCCATTCCGAACGAAACGGAATGGAATTGACAACCTAGGATAAAATGGCTTGTTCACCCAATAAACACTTTTTATTCCCTACAATTTATCTTTTAAGTTTTTATTTTGCTTTATTATATTATTCTATACTCTAAAATACTTGGTATTTTCACTTTGTATTTGTGGTTGTGCAAATTTTTATTTTTTTTTCATTTGGTCTTCAAACTTTATTTTTGGACGATTAGATCCTATTTAAAGAGTAATTGATTTTAAATTTTTATGAAAGGATGGGATTGGAAGGGGAGGTGAAATGCAAAACGCGGTAAACATGGGTGACATACCATAAGTTTTTAAAAAATATAATTTGGTCCTCCAACTTAAACAGTCACGAAATTATGCAATTTTAGTTCCTTGAAATTGTTCCAATTCCATTTTAGTACAGATGTTTTTTTTTGTTTTTTTTTTTTTTTGTCCTGGTTGAGAGATGAGAGAGAGGGGGGTCGTCAAATTCTGACTGTAGAGAGAGAAACATGTCGTTGACACCAATTTAGGCCATCAAAATGAGGGATATTTGTGTCAAATTATTCCATTTGATTAGGAGAGTTCATATTACGTGTTTTTGTACCTTAAAAATTCATGAAAAGACATGTAAGATCGAGTTCATTTTTTATTTCGGGTTGAGTTCGGTTTTTGGGGCGGTTTTTTAAGGTTATGGATAGATTTGTCATAGTTTCTAAGGTGTTTTGGGGTGAAAAACAGGTTGAAAAGGTTCTTATTTCAAAAAAAGATGGGCCTTGATTTTCCAGCCACCACAGTGGCCGAAATCTAGGCAAAACAAGCGATGTGTCGTTTGCCTCAGCAGGCGACACGTCGTTTGTTTTTTAAAAAAAAGCCATGCGCAGATTAAGAACAAAAAAGGACGCAGTCGAGCGGGCCTACCCTGGTGAAATGGACAAGGTGGGCTAGCTGCCACTAGGCCTAGCAACGCCTGGCCCTTTTTTCTCCTATTTTTTAATTTCAATTAATGCTTTTAAAAAAATTTAATTATATTTACATTAATACCTCTTCTCTCTTTTATTTTTTTTAGAGAGCCTCTTTTAAATAATGGTGACTTTTTGGTTATGCGTTTAATTTTCGGAAAGGTTTTTCATATTCATCTATGGTTTTGTTTTTATCTTTTGTATAGATAAACTATATTTTTTTAAATAAAAAATATTTATTTTAGATGATATTTTCAATATGCATAGCCTTACATGTTATTTCTTTTTTTCTTTTTATTTTATTCAATCAATTTAATATGTTTTTCTATTTTTATTATCGTTTGATTAATTAGCAAACATGATCAGGTAAATGTCCTGTCTTTCGTGATTAAAAATTTTGATCTACATTTGTCTCTTGGTTTTTCAAGTTTTATTTTTAGGTGTCATTAATGATTTTTTATTTATTTATTAGCATACATAATTCTCAGTTTATTTGATTACATGTGTGCATAAACTTTTTGATTTGTTAAATTTTTTGAACTATAAAAATGCGTTAAAAAAACCTATATGTATAATTTTTTATGGAAAACAAAAAATATTTAACCTGTGGCAGGGCACGGGTCACGTAACTAGTCTTTCTCTATAAGTTATTTATCATCTTCCTATGTTGTTTCAAACATTTTGATTTCCTAAGATTTCTTAGAACTCTAGTATATATTACAAGACTACAAGCTAATCCAAAGTTTTTTCAAGGTAAAAAAAAAAATATTAAGACGATGTAAGTATTTTAAATCAATTAAAAAAATGAGACTCAAGTTATTGAATTGATTGGATTTAATAAGCTCGGATAATTTAAATAATACAAACAAAAAAAATACAATGACAATAAATGAACTGGAAAAAAAACTATAAAGTTCATCGAAAGCAAATTAAATAATAACATGAAGTTAAAATATCAAACAACTCGATGTTAAAAGGTAAAACTAAGAAAAATTAATTAAAAAAATCAATGGAAAAAAAGACTCGAGTCAACTCGGGTGTACCCGCTAACCCTGCAACCTTGGGTACAGGATTAGGATAACTGCATAAAAAGCAAAGTGAGAGAGAAAAAAACATGAAAACCAATTCCAATAAATTAAATTTTGAGGGAAGAAATTGAAAAAACAATAATTTAAAAAGGACCTAAAAAAACCAAAGTTAACTTGTGCTAACCTTCGAAACTCGTGACATTGGTTATGAGCTCTAAAAAAAACCAAAATCAACTTGTGCTAACTTTCAAAACATGTAACCTTGGTCATGAGCCCGGGACCAACCACATAGAAGGCAAACTCTAAAAAATAACATAGCAAAATTCTAAATTACAAAAATATCAATGGATGAAATTGAAAAGAAAATACAATTAAATAAGATCCAAAACAAGAGAAATAGTAATAAAAAAATGAGAACTAAATTTGATATAAAAAAATTAAAATCAAATATTGAGGGATGAAATTGGAAAAAAAATCAATTAGAAAAAGAAAAACAAAAAACCAACAATAATTAAAAGAATAAGGATCATATTTGATATGAAGATTAAATGAAACCAAATAATGAAGGGTGAAATTAAAAAAAATCAATCAAAGAAAGTTAAAAAACAAAAAAAAAAAACAAATAGTAACTAAGAGAATGACGGCAAAAAACAAATGAAATGACACATCTATATTTTAGCAAGAAGAAAAGAGAGAAAAGAGTGACGAGAGGAAACAAATCCACCAGAACTCAACCACCACTCCTTCATATACACACGTGGCACTGACAGAAAGAGGGTTGTTAGTTGTTTCAAACGTCAGCCTGAAATGCAATGTTTGATGGTTGGGAGGCACTACATGCATCGCCTATTTATTGGTTGTTATTTAAAAAATATATAAAAGAATGTTAAAAGGCCAAATACCCCCCCAAGCCAAACTTGTTATCCACTCTAAAACAAATTAAAATTATGATAAAGCCTTAATATGCAAGGTTAACAAGTTTTGTTTTCAGGGGTATTTTAGTTTTTACGTTATGTTTAAAAAATATAAAAAAAATTGAATATCTCTTTAGTAGCCTTTTAACAAATTTTCTTATAAGTGTAATAAAGTCTTTATATTATGTATATAAAAATTAAAAATACCAAAATGCCCTTGATCAACCTCTTAAAAAATTAATTTTAAAGGGTAAAATAGTCTTTATAATGTGTATTTAAAAAATAAAAAGAATTAATTATCCCTCATTAATTTTATAATGACTAATAAATACTATAAAAATGACCAAACTACCTCTAACACCAAGCTTATTGGTTTTTTTGTTGGAAAGGCAAGATGGTAGTTACAATATTCTTGTTCATAGTACAATATGTCTAGGTGCACAGTGATCTCACCACCCTAACCAGTTTTTTTTATTTGACATTCTTTGATCTAATTTTTTACTTTGACTAAATATTTATGAAACCTACATCAACTTGATTTAGAGGTAGTTGGTGTTTATCACGGTTCAAATCTAAAGAAAATTTAATTGATAACATATTGATTAGTGGTTCATGTAGGTTATAGTGATGTTAAGGTAAGAAATTTTTTTGGATCAATGGAATCTTTTTATGAATCTCTACTTATTTAGACCATTTTTTATCTCATTTATGGATTTCTTCTTATATAGACCATCTGTGGTTGTATCTCCATATCCTTTTAAGTCCTAGGGGGCATATTGATAATTCTATCAAGATTGTGATCAACTATGTGGCAAAGTAATTTTTTTCTACAACAAAAATATTGGACAAGATAAGATGTTTTTATTTCACATACTCAATAATCAACAATTATTCAACAATCTATGTCAATCACCAATATTTTCAATATGAAATTTATTGGTTTAGATTGGGAGATATTTAAATTAGTAAAGGAGGATAAGGCAAATATAGCTTCTCTAAATATTAAAACTAGTTCCAATCAGCTCATTTAGTTCTTACAAGAGGACATCACTAATCTTCAAGCTCCAAGTAGGAAGATCATTGCATATATCTTTATCTAGTTCTTGTATAATCAAATTGTTCATCTCAAAGACAAGTTCAATTTGTCTATCGACCAAACATTTAATGGACAAGTTCTAATTGTTCCAAATTTTTACACTCCTTAAGGAGTAAATATTCAAAGAGAAAAATTCACCTTCTGAGAATAACTTGATCACGGTTGAAAACTCAACCATGTCTAAGACAAATTTGGTCATGATAAAAATATTAACCTTTTCTTAGATTAATTTGGTCAGTATACAAAAATCAACCATATCCAAGACTAGTATTAAGCTATATATTTTGTCTAATTCTACATGGTCAGAAATTATTTTGTACTCGATGATTGGACACAGTTGATCAAGGAAGAGTTTTGTAACCTTAAAGATCAAGGAAATAGTCCAAAAAGCTTCACTTGGCTTCGTCACTAACAAATACTTGTCATATCATGCTCATGATATTTCCTATTTATCAAAGGTATTTTTTTAGTACTCTTTACCATCTAAGAATTATTTTTTAAAAGGCTTATTCTATAATTAATTGTTAGTGTGAGGGTTGATCCATATGGCATTGTGGCGCTCCATTTACAAGACTTGTATGACTTTTGGATGAAGTCTGATGAAATATGCCTAATTAACCAAGACATTACACACACACACACAAAACAAAACTAAAAAACTAATGGGGCATGTAATTGGCTGAAAAAGGAGAAAAGATGTGTTGAAAAGTAATGACTAGTTGATCTTTTTGATGAAAAGTGCTTGATTCCTCACGAGGAGGAATTGTTGATCAATAGATTTCAAGTCCACGGTTAGGAAATATTCCTCCATCTTATTTTAAAAAATAAAGGATTATAGGGATATTGTTTATATATGAAATAAATCAAGTGTATATTATTTAACCAGGACGATGACAATTCATTATATGGTAGATGAATTAGATTAAAGTCAACCATTAGAAAAGAGAATGCAACTCAAAAGAGAAATCAATGGTCAAGTTATGTTTCAAAAAGAAGTCTTTTGCAATTGATAGCTGAAGGAAATGAGACATTATAATGTGTGAAGTTTCCAGTAGAAAATTTAGTCCAAATTGTTTGAGGATTTTAATTAACAACTCTTAAATGACAAACATAATTTATATAGAGTTAGGATTTGTATTTCAACTTAAATTTCAACTCTATAATAATATAAATAGGTCATCGAGTTACTAAAAAAGATGGTCTACCCCCAATACACAAATTTCTCCCCTGTAATTTATCTCTCAAATTTTTAATATTTATGCTTTATTATTTATCTTTATTTATAAACTAGACCCGATGCCCGCACTTCATTGTGGGCCGAATGAAAAGCCAATTATTACATTAAAAATTGTGTGAACGATGTTATTTTTTTTACATGTGATAAAATATGTCAAATGATGATAAAAAAAAAAAAAACATGACAAGTGTATCATATTGATATCTGAATAACACTTTGTCTTTATAGTTTGAAACAATTTTTTTAGGAACAAAATTAGCCAACATATTATCTTTGTTAAAAGGGAGACATTGTTTTTAGCCCGAAGAAGGTGTGTGCATGTTCAAAAGGAAAAACATAAAACTTTAGAGAAGGTTTCAACAAATTTTTTTAGTATCCAAGAAAAAAAAAATGAGTCATTTTCTATGAATTACCAACCAGTCTCCCTTGCAAAAAATGGTCAGAGGCTAGCCACGTAAAAAATGGTCAAAAGCTAACCACTTAAAAAATATAGCAACACTCACATTATCCCTCCCTCCCTTACAACTTCATCTTTTTTTTTCCACCATGCAAAACATTCATTTCCCTGTCCACCAACAACATTTTTATTATATTTTTGTTTCAAGGTCTGTTTAGTTATTTTTCAAAAAATAATGACAATCTTGTAAATATTTAAACAACTTTTGTTAACTCTTTTTAAAGAGTATGTAAAGTGTTATTCAAACTACATGATGCAAAGCATAATTTTTCAAACAATAGCGGCAAAGTGTAATTCACACCAAACCATAGGATGTTAAATGTAATTTCCAAAAAAAATCATATTGTCATCATTTTAACCTCAACATAATCCCAACTTAAATGTAAAATAATGGACTACCAAAGGATAGCATCATAAAAAAGAAATAGAGAGTGAAATGAAAAAATAACAACAAATTGTACTGACTTGGATTAACATGTAAAATCTACGACTCGAGTAATGAACAAGACTATAATGAGCTAACTCGGTTGGACAATTTATGTCTTTATTTTTCCTTCCATTATTCTTTTTCTAGTTAAACCTTAATTAGATATTAATTAATTTTAGGTTTGATTAAATTTGAAACCAAATTAAAGAGTTCCAAAAGAAAACAGGTGATATTTAAGAAATAAAAAAATACTCAAGAATGAAATTGAAAAAAATATATGAGCATAAAGAAAGGAAAAAAAACAAGCAAACTTAAGCGAATCTCTTAAACTTCAATTAATTTTCAAAACCCATAAATTGTGTAACCCTACGCTCATGTTCAAACAAGAAGCTGAATTTCAAATCAATTTAATGTTAAATAATAAAATAAAAAAATATTTCAATCTAAAACATTTGCCACAGTAAATCAAATAGCAATGAAAAAAATAAGAATCATATTTAACATAAAAATTAAATTAAATACCAAAGGATAAAACTGAAAAAATGTTTAATTAAGAAGGATTTAAAACAAAACAAAACAAATAATAATCAAAAGAATAAGGATCAAATATGACATATGAAAAAAAAATTAAAGGAGGATGAAATTAAAAAAAAATAAATTTTATAAATCATTTCAAACAAAACAAATAGTAATTAAAAAAATAAAGACTAAGTCTGAAGAAAAATAAATTGAAGAGCTGCTTTAAAAATTCAGAGTTCAAGTGTAAAGATTAAGGAGAAGAGACAAAAGAAAGAAAGAAAATGATGTTGGTTCCAAACTAGAGGTTCATACCCCACACGTGCCATCTAGAAATGAAAGGGCTATTAAGATGATTAAAACGACGCCTCAAAAGTTACCATTTATCCACCGAACCACCTCGAACATGTTGTCAAAATGGCTCGACTTCAACCTACATGCCATGCACATGTCAATCACTTTTTTATAATATTTATATTTATTCAATTATAAAAGTGTCTCAATTAACTTGATAATAACAAAAAATACTAGAATGAAAAGATGAAAAAGCTCTTGAATGCTAATTAAATTTTTTTATTTTTATTATTTTAAAGGTAGTGTAGTCGTTTTACTATGATTTAACAAATAAAAAGTCTAAACATGCCTTAAACGCCAGTCTTATATATTTTGCTTTCAATGGTGAGTTATTAATTTTACCATGCAAACAAAAATATACAAAGACCTATTTATCTCCAACAATCAGGCTAAATGTTTTTTTGTAAGAAGGGTAAAATTATAATTTTATAGTTTCAATCCACAGTACAAACAAGTCTAGAGCTATATTATTTAAAACCCCTCTTCCAT
>Ga0325410_1000783_pt1 | contig 33686 bp, 17 predicted proteins | sample PopdelMetagenome_16_FD_206182 | JGI IMG/M metagenome (GOLD analysis project Ga0325410, IMG submission 206182) | Populus deltoides microbial communities from Bellville, Georgia, United States - Xylem-PdIQD-R3 | ecosystem: Host-associated > Plants > Phyllosphere > Stem > Wood/Secondary xylem...
ACCGTTGATGAGGAGGAGAGAGAAACTGAAAAGGTTAAATGGAGGAGTGGAAAGGAGTTTTTGTTTGCGTGACCTGGTCGGAGTATGACTGTGGAGGCTGTTTTTCATTGTATTTGTAAGGTGAGTTTTAGAAATATATTTTTTAATAATTTTTATATATTAATATTAAAAAAAATATTTAATAAAAAAATATTTTTAAAAAATATTACTAAATTGACATTTACACGATGTTCAAGTGGGTCTGTGACGAGTATATTTAGATTTGGTTAGTAGAGCAAAATTAGGATTGGTTGGGAGTTTGTTTGCATAAGTGAGTTTGGTTGTGATTTTGTTTTAAAATATTTTTTTATGTTTAAATATATTAAAATAATATATTTTTTATTTTTTAAAAAATATTTTTAAAATCAGGTATCCAAACAATTTAAAATATATAATTTTTTTAATTTTTAATAAAAAAATTAATTAAAAAACAGATTAACACACGTTTTTAAATAGGTTCTAAGTCATCTGGATGTTGTGTTTAGAGCTATTAAGTATCTTGATAATTTTTATTTTTTAAATTATTTTTTATTTAAAAATAAATTAAAATAATATTTTTTAAAATTTTTATCCACACTTAATGCAAACAATCTAAATACATTAAAAAATTAATTTAAAATAAATAAATAAATATTTTTTAAAAAAATATTTTTAACAAAAAAGTTGTAAGTTTAGAATGAGCTGTGGAGTGGCGACGGGACACTGGCTACCTTCTGTGTGACCGTCCATGATTCGGAGAGAAGCCAATCTCACTTGACGATAATTCTCATTTGGCCCAATTGTATTTGAACAATACGCACAAAAAGTTAAAGCAACAGTGGGAATATGTGATTGTGTGTGCCACCTTCGTTCAAAAGTAGATTTATAGGAATAACCATAGGACAAGAAGAAATTATTAGATGTCATCTGCTTGCTTCCTCGATCAGCGAAGAAAATAAAATTATTATTATTATTATTAACATTTTATTTAAACTTTTACAAAATACTTAGAGGTATAACAAAGTCGGTGTAGCACATCAATAAAATATTATTTATTAAAATAATATTTTGTGTTTTTTTTAATTTAACTCTTTAACAACTTAATTTTTTTATTTAATTTTTATTTAATTTTATTTTTTAATATTAAATTATTTTTAAAAATTCTTTTCAATTTTCTTGATGTTAGGTCATGTACTAGTCTCATATATTTAGCTTTTTTTTTCTTTTCAATTTCAATTTTTAATATTATATCTCTTAAAAGTGGAGCTTCATATTTTTTTTTTATTTGCTCCCTATAAATTTATATCGATCTGATGACCTAGATCGTGAATTTAATAAGTTAACCCAGGTTGACTCTAGTTATTTTTTTACTGCCTTTTATGATATATATTTTTACTTCATCCTTCAACATTGAGTTGGTTGGAAATTGAGATTCATAATTTTTTTTATCTTCTTTCTATGAAAATATCTCGATCTCATGACTCAGGTCGCAAGTTTAGAGGTAATTGATTTTTTTAATTGGGTTTTATAACCTTTTTTTATTTTCTTTTCACGGAATTATCCTGATCTCATGACATGAGTCACAAGTTTGACAGGTTGATCCAATTTATTTTTCTTTTTTAATTTAATATTTTTTTCAATTTCACCATCCAACAACTCAATCTTTTTATTTATTTATTTGTTTCAATTTTATTTTTTAATATTAGATTATTTGGAAATTGAGCTTCATAATTTTTTCAATTTGTTTTATGTGGAGTTATCTCAATTTCATGAATTTGTTTTCTTGATTTCAACCTTGAACATTGGATCTATTCGAAATTGAACTTTATGATTTATTTTTTATTTTTTATAAAGTTATCTAGATCTAATGACCTAAGTCGCAAGTTTAAAAGGTTAACCTGAGTTGACTTGAGTTATTTTTTTATTTTTGTAATTGATTTTTTTATTTTATCCTTCAATACTAAGTTGGTCGGAAATTGAGCTTCATAATTTTTTTATTTGCTTTTTATTGGTTATCTTGATCTCATGACCTGAGTTATGGGTTTGACATGTTAACCCGAGTTGACTCGAGTAGTTTTTTTTATCCCTTTATAATTTAATATATTTTTTTTAATTTTATCTTTCAATATTTGGTTGATTAGAAATTGATACTTATAATTTATTCTGATTTGTTTTATATGAAGTTTTCACGATATCATGATATATGTTGTAAATTTGACAAGTTAACCTAAGTCAATCCAATATATGACAGTCTCAATATTTGAAAAACAATGACTTCTAATATATCGTTGTATCAATATTTTAAAAAGATATCCAATATGCATCATATTTTAAGTTTATGATTAAAAAAATCTTTATTAGAAAATATACTAGCAACATTTGGATATTTTTTTATGTTAAAAAAATTGATTCAACCCACAACATAACGCTGACTAATGATCTAGTTAGCAAAAATTAAAAGGAATGGTGCTTTTAGTGTGAACTACCTCACAAAACACCATTCATTGTGAAACAATGTTTTTTTCCTTTATTTTTTTTTAAATCTATGTTTTTTCTTCTTTTTTTATCCTTTAATATTTGATATATTGGAGATTGGGCCTCATGATTTATTGTGGTTTTCTTTCTATATGATTATCTTAATTCCATGACTCGTTTCACGGGTTTGGCGAGTTAACCTAGTTGGCTCGAGGTTTTTTTTCTCTGTTTTAATTGGTATATTTTTTTTGAATTTTATCATTCAATATTAGGTTGATTAAGAATTAGGGTTTATGATTTATTATGGTTTGCTTTCTGTAAGGTTATTTTGGTCTTATGACTCGGGTCATAGGTTTTATGGGTTAACCCGGGTATGCTCAAGTCATGTTATTCTGTTCTTTTTTTAATTTCATTATTTAATAATGAATTTATTGGTAATCGAGTTTCATAACTTGTTTTTGATTTGCTTTATATAGGGTTATTTCAATCTCATGACCCGAGTTTTAGGTTTGACAGGTTAACTTGGGTTGACTCGAGTTATTTTTTTCCTTTTTAGTTGATATTTTTCTTCAATTACATTCTTCAAGATTAGATATATTAGGAATTAAAATTTATAATTTATTTTAATTTTCTTTATATGGGGTTATCATGATATTATAACTCTAGTCATGAATTTGACAGGTTAATCCGTGTTGACCCAATTTTATCCAATTTGTTATCATTTATATATTAAGAAAAAGATGTAATCTTGAATTCTTTTAGTTAATCTATATTTTTAATTATAGTCCAAGTTCTTTTTGAATTTGCAAAGTTGACCAAGTCATATAAAGTCAATTCTTACATGGTTTAATTTTTTTTTCTTCACTAGAAAAATATTAGCAACTCCTGGATGTTTCTTTTTATGTAAAAAAAAAGTTGATCTAACTTGTAGCATAACATGAGTCAACAATAGTAAAGAAACTAATAGGTGAGGCAAAAACATTGTACCCACATGTATTACACTCCCTCTCACATTTCACTATAGACTGGAGAAGTGTTTTTTTTTTATCCTTAAAGTTTTTTTCTCCTTGATTAAGCCCTTTAATTGCAAAATTGAAGGGAAATTCATTCCTATTTATTAACCAGGGGCTTTTTTTCTTTTGTTCTTCCCCCTTATTTTTTATCCTCTAGCCTCTTTGTTTTTTTATTCTTTTTTGTTATTTAATGCATTTTCGGTCCCCTAATTTTAAAAATATATAATTTCACCTTTTGTTGTCAATAATCTATTTATTTTTATTTAACTTAAAATAAAAAGACCTTTTTTTTATTTAGCTTAAAACAATTAGGCCTACTTTTGTTACCTAAGTACTATGTGCCTATCATAGTTATGGCAACGTGCATGACTAAAATCGTGAGTTTAGCTGGTTGACTCGAGTTCACTAGGTTTTTTTTTAATTGAGTGCTACTTTTTATTAGTTTCATATTTCAACATTGAGTTAATTAAGGATTGATCTTCCTATTTTTTTTGTTTGGTTATCCCAACAGGTTTTGCAGTTCAACCTGGATTGACTAAGATGGATCCAATATGTTTTCATTGTAATATTAAATTAAAAAAATGGTTAATGTGTCACCGTATTGATATTAGAAAAAAATAATTTTGAATTCATGATTAAAATATCATTTTTTTTAAAAAAACGCTAGCAATGCTTAGACTTTTTTTTGGAGTTCAAAAAGTTTTTTGATTCTACCCATGACATAATGCAGGCAAGTGGTCTAGTTAATAGAAACTAAAATAGGTTGTGTTTTTACTGTGTATCACTTTGCTAAATACTATTCATTGCATTAGTGTTTTTTTTCTTTTCAAATCTATGTTTTTTTTTTTAATTTTACCTTTCAACATTTGGTTTATTGGAGATTGAGCTTTGTTATTTGTTGTGGTTTTCTTTCTATATAGTTATCCCAATATAATAACCCGTGTTACGGGTATAGTGGGTTAACATGGTTGATTGAGGTTTTTTGTTTTCTTTTTTAATTTTTTTTTAAATTTATCCTCGGCGTTGGATTGATTAGGAATTAAACTTCATGATTTATTGTGGTTTGATTTCGATAAGGTTATCTCATTCTCATGACATGATCACAAGTTTTGTGGGTTAACCCGAGTCACGAGTTTGACAGGTTGACTCGAGTTATTTTTTTTGTTTATTTTATATGAGGTTTATCCTGGTCTTATGACTAGGTCATGGGTTTGACAGGTTAACCCGTGTTAATTTAGGTCATTTTTTATGTTTTTTATTTTTTATTTTTTCAATGTCATCTTTGAATATTTGGTTGATTGGGCTTTGAGTTTCATAATTTGTTTCGATTTACTTTCTAGGAGATTATCTTGATCTCATGACTTAGGTTATGGGTTTGACAAGTTAACTTGGGTTTATTGGTACTTTTTTTCGTCCTTCTTATTTCAATTAAGTTTTTTTAATTTCATCATTCACCATTAGGTTGATTGAGAATTATGTTTCATAATTTATCTCAATTTACTTTATATGGGATTATCATGGTCTCATGACCAAGATCACAAAATAAGTAGGTTAACCCGGGTTGATCCAATATGTTGACATCTCAATATTTTTATTAAAAAATGATGTCATCTTGAATTTTGCTTTTTTAAGTAAAAAAAAAAGTTTTTACCAATCGTTCGGGTTTCTTTTAGACTTGCCAAATCAACTAAGTCATATCGACTCAACCCTTACACAATTTAAAATTTATTTCTACTAAAAAAATTAGCAATGCCTAGATATTTATTTTTATTTTTAATATTTTTTTATCCAATCCACGACATAGAGCGAACCAACAATCTAATTTATCACTACATCTACTAATATGTTTGTAAAAGAATAATATATTGAAAATACTTAACAATTTATCGCGTGATAAATTTGGACAAGGGGACTCATTCTCCAGTCTCATATATATGATGATGATGGTGATGGTGATGGTGATTCTTAAAATACAAGATGACTAGGAATAAGGTTGATGTGTTGGATAATTAGATGATCTCTTAGTTCAAACAATCTGATTCATTCTTCATAGTCAAAGTATCTGGTGATTTTGATATAGAAGGCCCAAATGGTTGGTAACTGGTAGCAGGTTATGCTTGGTAAGTTAAGTGATTAATAACAATAGTAGTAGCAAATGATGCCTGGTAAGCCATGATGATCGGTAGTTGTGGTAGTAGGAGGTGGTGCCTGATAAATCAGGTGATACTTGGTAAGTTAGGTGACCAGTAGTTAGATAGTAAAAGGTAATTCCTGTGAAGCTAGGTGATTAGTAGTTGGTACCTGTAAAGGTCTCTTTTTATGGACGTGGGGACTCTCTAATGGTAAAATTAATAACTTTATAGAGAGAGAAAGTGTAATGATATTTTAGAAAGATAGACTCTGAAAATATATATGCTAAAAATATTAAGAATGAAAAGATTGTGAACATTTGGCTTGAAGGATTCATGGTGTATTTATACCTCATGAATCTTGTCCTTTTATGGAGAGAAGGGGTTGAAGTGTATTTTTACCTTTGTGATATTTTGAGTTGTATTCTACTCAAAATAATACAAATTGGATTCATATAAAATATGTACCTGAGCCTATAGGGCTTTTAGGGCTCGTTTGGGTTTTTTTGGTCAATTTTATTTGGATCCATCAGTAGTCTCTCAAGTTTTTGTGGTTTTAATCTGCAAAGACATGTAAAAATGCATGGTTACCATGATGAGTTCATCAATTTATTTTTCATATAAGAAGAATGGTTGAAATCCCGGGTAATAAACCAAAGAGCCTGTGTGTAGGGGTGTGCACCAGTTTGAAAAAAAAAAATTAAGTTAAAGGAAACTATAGAGGAACCTATACTTAAAAAAATTCTTAAGAGGATGAGGTGAGATATAAAAGACTCTATATTTAGAAAATTTCTCTAAAAGACTAGGGAAAACTTATGGAGAAAAAGTTACTACTTAGAATTTTTTTTTTAAGTGGCTAGTAAAAACTCGTGGAGGGTGAGCCTATACTTAGAAAATATTATAAAAGGCTAAGGGAAACCTAATGAGGGTGATTAATGGCGACACTTATACTTAGAAAAATTTCTAAAGTATAGTGGGGACGAATCCATGAAGGGTGGTTCTATTACACTAGGTAAACTAAGTCCATCATTTAGAGAGTGATCGCACTAGAGTGTGGGAGGTATGTGACCTCCATAAGATGATGTTATAACCCAATTTTGAGTTTCCCATAAAATTACCATTTTCTTTTGAAATGAAAAGTAATAAAAAAATTTATTGAAAATGAAAAAAAAAGATTAGCAACTTGGCAAGAGCAGACTGAGAAAGGTTTCAAATGCATAGAGGAACCAAGCTAGAATTTTGGACACAATTAAAAGCCCAATTATACCTTATTATGCCTAAGACTAAAGGACAATACAGATTTAAGCTCAAATTAAATGATTATTGGACGTATCTGTAAAATATTAAGTATGAGGTCTTAATTAGACTTTTAATAGGTTAAATTGATTTAATCATGAGCCTAATTAATGATTTGATTAAGTTTAAAAATTAATTTGGGTCAAATTAAAAGATTTAATTAAGTGTAATGACTTAATTATATTTTTAATGAGTTAAATTAATTTTATAAGGGACTTGATTGATAAAAAAACTAAGTTTGAAAGCTTAATTTAGGCTTAATTGAGAAGATTAGAATTTTAAAAGACCATATTTTATTTTTCCAAACTCAAGTGGGTGGAATTAGGGATGAAATTGTAAGAAAATCAAAGTTTGAGGGTTAATTAAGGGCCAAATTAAAAAGATTTAGAATCAATGACCAGCTTGTAAAACACACGAGACTATAAAGATTGAAATTGATGAAATCAATGGCTAAATTGAAAGTTAAATAGTCAATAGTCAAGTGTTTTGATAAAAGATTTTTTAGCTTAAGAACATGTTTGACAAACACGCTTTTAAGCCTATTTTGACAGTTTTATTTAAAGAAATTTGTTTTTTGCCAAACAAACCCCAAATAAATTTCCAAAAAATTCTAAAAAAATTGAAAAAATATTCTAAAATTATTTGTGGGTCCCTCACATACGTTTTCAATTATTTCACTTAATATCATGATTATAAAATTATACTGTAAGATATTTACACAGTATTAAAAATACCAACTGTTCATCAAAATTCCAAAAAATTCTAAAACATTTCCTCATTTTAAAAATAATAATAATATTGTTTTATTTTATATGCATATGATCAAATTTTAAAATTTTCATGCATAGTTTACACAAAAAAATAAAAATTGCATCTTCATCATGCTTTGAAAAATAAAAAAATCAGTAAACGGGTATCACAACAAGTTTGCGATTATCCAATATGATTTGACCATAATCTAAAACAAAAAAACTTATTTTCTTGGGTTTTAGAATTGTTAATTTTTAATATAGTAAGATAAGAATCTTCTTACTAAAGAAGACTTTTAGACAAATGTTTTTGGGTTTTTTAAAATAGTTAGGTTTTAACTTGATGAAATAAAGATCTTCTTATTGAGAAGCACTTTCTCGAACCTTAGATAGACTAACAATTAGAAATATGACTTAGAACAATTAACAAAGAAAATTATTATAGGTAAGGTGCATCGGGGGTGATACATCTTTTTCTAACACAATCAGTCCCCTTACCCAGACTCTTGTAGACCATTAGGTTTCCTAATAATTATAATACTAGGTGTAGATTCTCTTTCCCTTTGTTTTACTGATAAAGGAAAATAATTTGTTGTCCTTTCCACCCATATCATTCCTAATATGCCTGCTTCGGGATGACGATCGCCTGGATAAAATGGTGATTCCACTGGGAACTATCATGGACTAAGCTTTGTTTGTTTATCTGATTGTTGTTTTTTTTTTTTTGTTAGTGTGTACATTTTTATTGTTTTTATACTTTAAATTGTATTGCCTTTTGTCCATCATTTTTGTTATCAACATGCATTCTTTTGTACATGTGGCACATGTATTTGTATATTGGATATAAACTAATGCATCATGCATCGCTTGCTTTAATTTTTGAAAGCACACAGAAACTTCTAAGTTAGATAGGAGATTAATGATCTGCCATATAACTATCGGTCAGGGTTTAAATATGTGAAACACCCAACTCATATATAAGTTCCTGCTTGGTAATGGTGGACATACTTGCTTTAATCATTCCTTGCAATGCTTTTATATTAGTCTTTACGAAGACTGTTATTGGACAGGTCTGAGATCCTTTTGAGACAAGGTAGAAAAACTACTCATGCTCACTTAATGAATAAAACTTATCCTTAGACTATATGTGCTACCTATAATTTGTATTAAGGCAAGTTTGACCATGCTAATCCTGTATTGCAGGATTCTGAACCAAAATCATGACTTCTGTAAGTTTCCATCTTTTTAATAATTTGGGCAAGAATCTTAGCTAACATAAGTAATCGAAGGAAACTATCTAATAATCGATGATAGTGGATTGTTATGTATTACTAAGATAAATTATGTGGTAAATGACCTAGGGAAATTGCTACCTATTATAGGGTACGTCGATGAGATCCTCTTTAAGAGGCGATATTAGAGGATTGCATAACTAATGAATCTTCCATTACAAGCAATGGTTGTAAAAGCCTACAGAATTTTTGGGATCCCAAATATATGTGTTGTACTTTTGGGAACTTCAATATGACTCTTACCTCAGAGGAGTATGAAAGGATCCTAGATTTTTCAAATAATAGCTATAAGATCTACCTTAGACGGAAATTTGAAGACACTACTTCAGAGGTAGTCAAGTTATTATGCTTGGGAAAAATCAGCCAATGTAGGGTAGTTGATAAAGGATTCAAGTGGAAAATTATCAAATCCGAATGAAGAAGAATGTTAAGAAAGGAAAGTTGGGAGATGAATGGTACAAGCCAGTGGCCTTTGCTATATTTGGGTTAGTTATGTTCCTATTTAGAATTGGAGTTATCAGTTTAGAAGCTGCAAATGCCTTCATTGAGTATGAACATGATCGAATCAACCTTTCAGTTGCAATTTTAGCCAAAACCATGTTATCATTCAACCATTGTAGGATGCATGAAAAATGAGCCATGAGATATTCCATCCCGATGCTGCATATATGAATCATTAGTCGTATAAAAATAGAAGGATAAATAACTAGCAACTTTGACAAATGATCATGAGATAGTAAAATAATGGAAGAAAAAGGTCATGGTAGTTGAAGAATAGCCAAGGGCATCCAAGATGAGTCGAGAACCCAAATAGCCAAGTATTAAGAGTTGTTTAGCAAACACGTGATAACGAAAAAAGAGTTACTCAAAGTCAAAAGGTCAGTCAAAGGCAGGATAAATACCAATAAGGGAATAATAGATTTCTTGAAGAAAAAAAAGATAGCCTTATGGTGCGTTTGTTTTCCGGAAAGCAGTTTTCGGGAAACCACTTTCCAAACTTTTCTGTGTTTGTGTGCCATTAGAAAAGGTGGTCAACGGAAAACACTTTCCGATCACCGGAAAACACTTTCCTGTCAAAGGAAAATCTGGCTTGATTTTCAGGAAAGTATTTTCCTTTTATTTTAGACGGAAAACACTTTCCAGAAGTTGTGAGAAATTTAAAAATATGATATTGTTTGCTGATTATTTCAAATTTGGTCCTCAAACTTTTGATTGCTATATATTTTATTAGAATATTTTTTTTTCTCAATTTCATCCCTTAAAATTTGATTTAATTTAATTTTTATATTAACTTTGATCATTATTTTTATGATTGTTATTTACTTTTATCTTATCAGTTTTTTAATTGAAATTTTTTATCTATCAAATTTGATCCTTATTCTTTTGATTATTACTTATTTTATTTAAAATAATTTATGAAATTGTAATTATTATTATTTTAATTTCATCTTCTTTTAATTTTTTTATCTGTTAGATTTGATCTCTATTATTTTGATTATTATTTATTTTATTTGAGATAATTTATGAAATTATATTTTTTTCAATTCCATTCTCATTCAACTGTTTAATTTATAAGATTTGTTTCCTATTATTTTAATAAACTTGAAAAAAAAAGAACATTAATAAGCTATTTTCCAACTCATTTTTCATAAAATAACCAAACACTGGAAAATATTTGCCAACTTATTTTCCATGACACTACCAAACATCGAAAAATAATTTACTTTTCTGGAATTCACTTTCTAAGGAAATCACTTTCCAAAAAGAAACCACTTTCCTGCAAATAAACAGAGCCTAGAAAGAAGTTTGATGTTGAAAAAAAGAAAAATCAATCAGCCGGGTTTGACATGGAAGAGAAAAGAAGAATCTGATCTCAGTACGCAACACAGTATGAGGAAGAGATGGGTGCTAGAAAAGCTGCTGAGTTTGACATGAGAGACTATTAGAAGAGAACTGAGTCTTCAAAGGGACAGATCATGATATTACAATTTAAGCTGGAAATCCAAGAGGAGAAGATTAAAGAGTTAAGAAGTCATTACTTTATGATGGAGAAAAAGTTAATTAGGACTAAACAAGAGCGCCAAGGATGTCAAGACTATATTGACAGTTTTAAAGCTCAAATTAACTCCAAAATAGTCGATTTTGACATTGAGATAAAGGAGCTGCAAAGGACAATGACTAAGTAATGAGGCTTTAACAACCAGTAATAAAGCTTTAACAAAGCAAATTGAGCAAGTAGCCTATCATGTTAAAAGGTTGCAACAATAAACCACACAAATTAAAAATGATATCGTGAAATACCGAGAACACATGAGTGTCATCACTTTTTTTATTAGAAACATAACTAATAAAGGAGATGCTTTTTATGAGTAGTGATGTATAGGGCTTTTGAATTTTGAAATTTTCAAACAATATATGAACTCTTTTATTGCTTATGAGATGGTCGTAACCCACCTTTATTTCTAATGAGTTTTGGTATTCAACCATGATAAGAACTTGGCAAATGCTACTTTACACCAACCAGTTGAACTCATAAATCTTGTCCAATGAGCTATAAGAGTCACGAATCAGTTTAGAAAAGCTAATCAATATCCAATATATATTGGCATATGCATCATAATCATGCATTTGTTAATAAATCATCACATACACAAGTTGAAATATAGGTCCTCAAAAATCTCAAATTCACAAAGTTTATAACACCCGACTCCAACTGAGAAATATAAAAGATAAAGAATGTGTTCACCATGATGCCCACTTCCAAGATGAGTTGGATTACCTGAAGGTTAGCATGACTCACATCGCTATCTTCCTCGAGCAAACACTCAGAAATACCTTTGGTGAATGCCTATCTAATTAGGCCGTCACTTTTGCTCAGACTCAAGTAATAGTTCAGCCCAAGGAAATGATGGGTGAACAGAGTCAAGAACCCCAATATAATGCAACATTTATGCAGTCAATAATACTGGCACCAATCCCTGCAGCTATAAATGTATTTGCTAAGGAATCTTTAAAAAAAAATCTTATGACATTGATTATGATAAGATAACAGTGTTGGAAGTTATAATAAGGATTATCGAAGGGTTGGATTTGTATGATCTTGTGTAAGCCATGAAAATATGTCTAGTCTTGAACATGGTTGTACCAAAAATATTTTGTGTTTCCAAGTTCATCAAATACATCAGAACCTAGTGTCTTATCACTTACCTCAAATCTTATTGCAATAAAATAAAATAAGTAATGCATGATGAAAAACTATTAATACACTTCTTTCAAGACAATTTAAGTAAGACAATGTTGAGCTAATATATAAGACTAGATAACATGAATCTAAAGATGTAAAGATCTGGTGGAAGCTTTTATCAAGCAATATAAATACAACATTGATATTGTCCCTCGCTATAGTTACTAGCTCTCTACCTGCTCTTAAACACACACCTACAATGTCATTCATCATTCAGACTTAAAGAAGGATACTTAGGAGGCAACATCATTAGATAAGGTAAGCATTCAACTTTGATGATGGGGTGCAGCTCAATGAACACACCCTCCCCTTCCTTTCCATTCTATTTTTATTATTATCTTTTACATTGGGTGTTCATTATGCCTTCTCTTAAAGCTATTTACTAGTTAAAATGCAATAAATGCCTTTTGTTTTGTTTAACAATGTCATGTTTTAGCATGTATATGTGTTTAAGTGTTGTCTAAGGTTTAGTTTAATGCTTAGGATTGCTTTTAAGGTGATAAATGTTAGGTTGAGATACATTTTTAGCATATTTTGATGTTCAAGATAGTCAATGAAGTCTTTATGGTAGTATATGTTGAAAGTTTGGTTGTTGTTTGTTTTTGATGTTCTTAAACCATTGTTAGTGGTTAACTAGGTTTGCTTAATCTAAATGCATATTATTTATGGTTAAGAATGTGAAAAAAATCTTTCAAACAGTGTTGGAATGTGTTTTAGGTTTGCTATAGGACATAGATTATAGATTATGCTTATTGTTTTGCTTTTGATTCCTTGTTTCTTGTTGTTTTAATGGTTAAAATAAGTTGTTTTGAGCTTGTTTAAGTTTTGGTTGCTAAGTTTAGTATGTTTTTTTTTCATTTTTTTTGGGTTTGGTTTCATATTTGCCATTTTAAGTCTATTAAGCATATTCTGCATTTACCAGGCAGTGTTCTTGGAAAACTCATTGTCTTGGCTATATGATTTGGACTAGTTTTGGTCTATTTCTTACCACTACATATGACATCTTTTGCTAGTAATCTAGATTTATTTTACCTCAATAACATGTATTTATTGATTTTAGTCTTAGGGTTTCGGTTTCAAACCGAAACTGTCCCTAACTAAATCATGATGATTTAGTGATAATCGAATTGAATAAGTGCTAGATTATTGATCTTTGCATGATTTATAATCTCTTTATGCCCTTGGTTTTGCTATATCTAGTCGATGATGAGAGTTATTTTTTCTAGGTTCACGAAGAACATTTATCGTGTTCTTCATTTTATGTGTGTTTGATTTTTTTGGTTTAAGGGTGTGTTTGACAAACATATCATTAGACATATTTTGACTGTTTTATTTAAGAAAAATTTTTTTTTTTTTTTGCCAACTAGGACCCAAATAAATTTCCAAAATTTATAAAAAATTTCAAGGGTCATTTTAAGATTATTTATAGGCCACTCACACATTTTCCCAATCATTTCACTTAATGTCAGGATTGTAGACTTATATTGTAAAATACTGACTCATAATTAAAAACACCCGCTTTTCACTGAAATTTCAAAAAATTCTAAAACATTTCCTCATTTTAAAAATAAAAAATATATATTTTATTTTGTGTGCATATGACCAAACTCTAAAATTTTCATGCAAATTTTATATAAAAAAATAAAAATTGCATTTTCATCATAGTTTGAAAACTAAAATTTTTTATTAATGTGTATCACAACAAGTTTGTGATTATCCATTAGGATTTGGCTAAAATTTCAAATAAAAAACTTTTTTTCTTGCATTTTAGAATGGTTAGTTTTTAACCTGATAAAATAAGAATCTCTTTATTGAAGAAAATTTTTCTTAAACTTTAGACAGACTTTTCCAGGTTTTTTAGAATGACTATGTTTTAACTTGATGAAATAAGGATCTCCTTACTGAGAAGAAATTTTATCGAATCTTAGACAAACTAACGAATAAAAACACGAATTACAACAAACAACAAAGCAACATTCTATAGGTATGGTGCACTGGGGGTGATACGTCTTTTCCTTACACAACCAATCTCCTTACCCAAACTCTTGCATACCATTAGGTTTCTTAGTGACTATAAAATTAGGTGGCAACTCATTTTTCCTTTGTTTTATAGATAAAAGACAAGAATTCCAAGTTCTTTCCACTTATATCATTCATGATAATCCCATTCTGGGAGGACGATCCCCGCAATGCTATACACGTGTGACAGGTGACATGGACGCAGGAGCCCCTGTGAAGTTGATAGCTTTCTCGTTGATGATAAGGGGGCTTGGGAGTCTCTATGAGGTTTATAGCCTCTTGATGATGGCATGAGGGCCTGGGAGCCCCCGCACTAAAGAGTGGTGTTAGTCTAATACTGCATTGGAAAGGCGGGAGATTCAAGATCAACCCTTAGCGAATTGGTGAGAGGCTTTTAGGTATCACCTAAAGAATAAGAGATCTTAGATCAATCCCTGATGAATTAGTGAGAGGCTATTACACATCATATAGAGAATGAGGAATCTCATATCAACCCCTGATGAATTGGTGAGAGACCCTTAGACATCACCTAGAGAATAGGGAATCTCATATCAACCCTTGGCGAATCGGTGAGAGGCCCTAAGGCATCACTTAGAGAATGTGTCAATCCAAGACTACACTATGGAGTAGGGGATCTAAGATCAACCCTGGCAAACTGGTGAAAGACCTTTTGGCATTACCTAGAGAAGGTGTCAATTTAAGACTGCACTGGAGAGTGGAGGATCCAAGATCAACCCTTGGTGATTGTGGGGATATTGCTCTAGCGAGACTAATTCAGTTCCCTTCTAGGAGAGTGGCTGGAAGCCCTTTACTGTAGATCTATAATTAGAAAATGTATGTCAAAGATACATTATTATTATTATTTTAAAAATAAACTTATATTTCCATTAAATATTATACATAATAAGGTGATTTGTTGGGCTTCAGGGAGCTTGGAGAGTTTGGAATGAAATAATATGATTGGTAATTGAGGTCCATCTCATGGTAGCCGAGGGGAGCGTGTATGTAGTATCGACTATGTGTATGGGTATCGTAATGGCACAAGTGACTCCTAGAGGGACTTGACGAGTATGAAGGCAAAATACTCTCCTAAAGGTCATTCTGCCCAAGCTCTTACGGGTAGTGCAACGGTCTACAGGTGCTGGGAGTGGCCAGTGATGATGGTGATGGTGATGGTGATGGTGATGGGGTCAAGTGTGTTACCACAATTGCCAAGACTTGTTGGAGGTGAAAAGATCTGATTTTGACCTTGGATTGCCAACAAAGTCTAAGTTTACACCTAACTAGTGAGTTGTTAAAGGTCTGATTGAGTAAGACTGTTCATGGTAACGAGTAGGTTTTTTTGCGTCCTGACCTAGGTGTGTCTTGGTTGTGTGCCATAGAATGACCTGGAAATTTCATAAACAAGTTTTAGAAACTAGTGAATTTTTTCATTAGTTTCCCATAAATGACACCAATTGATGAGTCATAAAATCTAAGATGTTTAAGAATAAGGCTGATGTGTTGGATAATTGATTGATCTCTTAGTTCAAGCAATTTAATTCATTCTTCATAGTCAAGGTATTTGGTGACTTGATATGGAAAGCCTAGAGGATTGCTAACTGGCAACAGGTGATGCCTAGTAAGCTAAGTGATCGGTAACTATAATAGTAGCAAGTGTTGTCTGGTAGGCCACGATGATCGGTAATTGTGGTAGTAGCAGGCGATGCCTGGTAAACCAGGTGACTAATAGCTATTGTAGTAGCAGGCGCTGTATGGTAAGTCAGATGACTGGTAGCTAGGTAGTAGCATGTGGTGTCTGGTAATCCAGGTGGTTGGTAATTGGTACCTACAAAATGTCTCTTCTTATGGACATGAGGACTTTTCGATGGTAAAATCAAAAACTTTATAGAGAGAGAAAGTATAACGATATTTTAGAGAGATAGACTCTGAAAATTAGATATAAAAAGATTTATTACCTTAAATGCATTCGACTAATATGTAAAAGAATTTGCTCTTAAAATCTCTAGTTTTAATTTCAATTAATATGTAAACTTGTTTGAAAAATATTATTCACCATGAAGAGAAAAGGAATAAATAAAAACATGCGTAGGAATTTCACACAATTGGATGTAATGCAACCCATTTTGTTGGGGCACAAATTAGCCAAGAGGCCAGTTTAATGATAAAAAGGGGTGATATTAGTTAATATATAGTCTTTGTGATTTCTTATATCTTATATTGATATGTTATAAGAAATTTGGATAAAATATAAATAATGATTTACATACTTATATGCAATAATAATTTTTTTAGATTATGATGATAAATAAATTTAATTAAATATTACTTGTATGGGTGATCATTTTTTATTTGGTTCGGTTTTTACTTATAAAAACAACCAAACCAAAATTTTGTCAGATAAAAAAACTAAAACCGAACCGAAACCGGTTCAAACCGACCAGTTTTGGTTCGATTCGATTCGGTTTGGTTTTTTATATTAAAAATTGAAACCCAACTGATAAGTTTCGGTTCGGTTTGATTTGGGTTCGGTTTCGGGTTGGTTTGGTTATTTTATATTAAAAACCAAAAACTATATTGTTTTTTGGGTTTTTTTGGACTTTTCTAATGGGTTGGTTTTGGTTTGGTTCGGTTTTTTCGGTTTGGTTTATTTTTTCGATTTGATTTAGTTTGATTTTCGGTTTTAGACTTACAAAACCGAACATAATATTTTTTTAAATATTCTAATCGGTTTAATTAGTTTTTTTTTCATGATTCGGTTTTCTCAGTTATTTTTTTTGTTTTTTTAATTTAAATAGTTTTCTAATTTTTTTTAGCTCAACACTAATTATATGCGTAGGCTTATAGAAAATGTTATGTTGGGCGGCCTATTCTTTTGATCCTATGCTTTTAAAAAATATATTTTGGTCAAAACTTTCAAACATTTTTATTTTCAATTATCTAGATCGAATTTTTAATTAAACCAAATAAAATATTAATTCAATAAAATATAATTGATGTAATTGGTTAGTAATGTTGTCAAATTCAATACCAATGATATTTTTTTATAAAAAAACCATTTATTTTAATTAAAATATTGATTAAAATTAACATAATACGAGATGAATCCAATAATTCATGAGTTGACACTATAATATAGTGACATATACATTTTTTTTAGTTCCTTACACTAAATCTAACAGCTATGATTAAACCATTATTTCCCTTTATTATTTTATTTTCAAAATCATTTTTAGTTTTTCACATCAACTCCCCCATTTCTGTAATTCTAGTTCCATTTATGTTCTCCATGGAAGCCATATGAACTATGATTATACCATTATTTTCCTTTATTATTTTATTTTCAAATTCATTTTTAGTTTTTCATATCAACTCCCCCAATTCTTTAATTCTAGTTCCATTTATGTTCTTCATGGAAGCCATAACTGTAATGTTAATACTTTGGAAAGCATCTAAATAAGACTCCATTGGGACAAAAAGCTATTTCAGGCAACACCAAGCGACTACCATGAGTATTCAATTTAAATGGAGTCTGACATGTTTTTTTTATTTATTTCTTGACTTATCATCCAATAAGATTTCTTCTGCATGATACTCTTTTCTAGTAACATGACTGTTAATCTCATGCTGTCTTATCTTGTGTGTTTGGTTTTTGTTTATTCATCCTATTCCTCTACTTCCCTCAATTACTCTGGGGTTCTTGAACTAATTTTAACAAAAATCAAATGACACCCTCCTTCCCCCAAGCGAAAAGCTGAGCATCAGAAATATCAATCAGTCACAACCTGCAGCAAATTCAAGTCGACAAAAAACTTTTATCTCTGCAAACCAGATTATGTACGTAGATCTCACATCAATGTTAAGTACAACCAACCATGACAGCGAATACTAACCAGTTGCCCTGCTGCATACGTTGTCAGTTCCACCAGCTGACTTCAACACTCCATTCTCAGCAACTTCTGAGCCTTCGCCATTATTTCTCACAAAAGCAGGATGTTCAGAACATTCATTTGTTGCTTGGAACTGGTATCACGAATGTACGTAAGGGCACATTTTTCTGAGAGGTTACCCCAGCTATCAAAATTAACATTACACTGAACTTATTAGGCTGTTTGGAGTTGTAATTAAGTTCTTCCTTAAGAATCTCTCCATGAAATGTTTTCTTTGGGAATATCCTTCACGAATGAAAATTAATTTCAGTGATCAGAATAAATTTTGTTTTCATGGGATAATAGGTGAAGAGCTACATATTTAAAAACAAAACATACGGCCACTGCTTGTTAGCAAGCTTTCTTGCCGCAAGCTGAAAAACAATATTAGAACCAAATCGAAAGGAAAAAATTAAAAAAAAAGGAAAGACACAGACCTGGAAGAAAAAGTATTGTAGGTGACAGCTTACTCTTTTTCAGCAGACTTAACCACAGCGCTGAAGCTATCTAGCTGTAGATGAAAGGGTGTCAATACACTCTTTTTCTCCAAGCTGCCAAATAAAGAGCAGCAAAATCCTTTAAAAAGAGTGAAGATAGTAATATGTAGAAATAGATTCCAAAGGAACAGAATAGCAGAAGGCAAAAAAAAAAATAAAATCCAAATGAATATATCTGAAAAACGCAGTAAACATTGAAGAACGACACAACAGCAAGCAACCTAAGCCATGGAACATAAGATGGTTGCGCCAGCGAAAGGTCATCAAAAGAGTCCAAAACCTGAGAAAGGAAATAGGAAAAAAATACCTGAGCTAAATTCAACTTAGTAGGGAAAAAAAAAAAGAAAAAAAAATCTCGGGACAGCACATGGCATGAAAAAGGAACAAAACAACCGTCAAACGACAATGTGGTGAGAAAAAGCAATGGAATCCCAGCCGAGCTACACGTAAAGAACAGCAAAACAACGTAAAGAAAAGAGATAGATTCGCATAGGGACTCCTTTATAGGTCTCTAAATCAGGCCCAAACAGGCACAACCCAAGGGGAAAAAAAAATCCGAACTGTCCATGATGGGAAAGATGATATCAAGGGCAGTAGGCATCATTGTTACAGCTAACGTGGCAAGTCACCTAAAATTAAATTGACAGAGCATGAGCAAAGGATGGCAAGGCTGTACTGCACAGCAACTTGAAATCAAATCAAGCTGAAAATTCATACCTAAACTCTCTTTAATCAAAGAAGATGTTCGTCCAGCACCTATCCCAACAAAAAATACCCCGAACATCCTGCAAAAATCTCGCACAACTTGCCAAGTTGGGAGCGTCTTTCATGGGCAGCCATTCCAGCACACCAATCAGGCGAGGAAGACCCGTGAATCAGACTTAGAAATCATCTAGATCAGCATCTAACCCCTCAAAAACAGCAAGCTTGAGCCCACAAGGGCCACAACCCAACCGAAGAAAAATAAAAGACTTGAAGGGAGTTGTTTAGGAAGCACTGTTGTGGTGAATAGGATTTTTTTCTCTAGGTCCACAATGATTCTTCAAGGCCTTTTAGTTTTTTTTTTTAATTGGTATGTGGTAATCACCACTGGTTCACAGCCATGTTAAGGTGGAGCCGTTGAGCATTTGTTATGTAACATGCCTCTCATAGTCGTGAAAACTCAGCGCTCATAGAAGAGTTTCAACAGAAAGCGAGATGCTCATACACCGTATGCTCTCGAATTAAAATTTCCAATGAAAGTTTTACCCGTGTGAAATGGCACATGAATTATCGTAATTCCAACAAAAAGCAAAATTAAGTAATTTTCATATCACTACTATATGCATACACACTATAAGAAAAATAATAGATATTTTATGAGTAATAAATTTAACTATTCATATTTTATTTATTATATTTTAAGTATTTATTATTTAATATAAAATATATATATATATAAACATTATAAAAAAAATAAATTACTTTAGTTCTAATAATATTTATCTTATTTGATAAGGAATAAAGAAAATAAATATTTATACATCCTTTAACACTTATCAGATAAATAAATATTATTAGAATTGATGTAATTTTTTTTATATAATGTTTAGAAACATAAATATGTTTACTGAAAAGAGAAATATATTACAGGATGATTGAAAGCATTACAAGGATGGTCACCTTCTTCATCTCAACTTCAAATTTAAGAAAGAGCTTCTTGAATCTTTTTCTTGTATTCTGGTTTTGGGCTGGATGAAGCAAGATATGCATGAAATTTACTTTTGGAGGATAAAAAGTTATACTGATCTGACGACGATGACGATGACGACGACGTTGGTTGTATTGGTTGAGATTGAAAAGACTATAGCTAGGATTGAACAACTTAAGAACAGACTTGGTCTTCATTAAAAGCCTTTATTAAATTAAGGCCACCATTTTACCTTAAGATCTCTTAAGAGACCTGGGTAATAACTAATTTCTTCATCTGCATCATGCATTATCATGAAATCCCAACATCAAATCCAAGAGAACCCAAAGGTAGAGATGAAGAGTAAGGAGGCAAGAATATATCTTAAAAGTTTCTTTTTATGTAAATAGTTTAAAAGCTTTTAAAACTTTCTGTGGAAGAATTACAATTTTAGGAGAGAAGTATTGCTATCATTTGTTTGAAAACCATGTTGGAAAATTCTTGGGACAATTGTTATCAAAATAAATGAACTCCGAATAATCATAATTTTTTAAGTAAACGGTAATGAATCATGATTGTTGATAATCAAGTTAATTGAATGCAAGAAATTGAAAGTTTCGAGGAGAAGAATATTTTAGTATAAAGACTTTGATTCTAGTATTGATAGGTTTAAACCTTCAAAATCTTTATTTTTAAATATGCAATTCTAGAAGAATTATCCGTATATTGATTATAAATAATCTCAATTGAGTTAGTGTCAAAGATAAATTCATAAACTTGTATGATTAATTGCAAACTTTCTAGGAAAAATTGGAATTGAGAAGGAAAAATATAAGGGATGATCTTGATCTTTATTATAAAACTTTTTTTTAATTGGACAAATATACATCTGACAATTTCTTGATCTTGACATGTTTTTTTTGAAGATTTTGATGAAGTGTTTAAAATAGGTATTTACACCATGGTGTGTAAGGCTTGAGTGTAGTTTGAAGGTGAAGTAGTACACCTATGGAATGTCAAATTTGACATGATTGGAAACTAGTTGGTTGATGTAAAAGTTAGTCTTATTTAAGAAGCCATGACTCGAGTTGAATTAAGAGGACTTGTGGTTAAGTGAAAGCCTCGAGATTTGAAATTCCTAGATATTGAAGACTTTTGACATGAATTTTAAGAGGTTTGATTATTTTAGTTTGTAAAAAGGATGATATATTGTTCTAAGATTTGGGAAAACAATCTTAAACATAGTTGACACATCCAAAAAAAACCTTTGAAGTTAAGTTTTATCCCTGGTTGCGTTAGAAGATTTATCAGCAAACTCAATTTCTCTAATTGGAGTTATTGATAATTGATAAATGTTATATCTTCAAAATTTGATTTTTGAAGCTGAGACAACTAGTTTATTTTTTAATGATATTTAATTTTTTTTGTAAATAAATAAAATGTTCAGTGATTGATCCGTTATGCAAATTCCTTACTCTTGATTTGACCTTTTTGCAAATAGTTTTAAAAGTTCGGATAGAAATCTTTCTTTTCAAAAAAGGTGATGATATTTTTTTCTAACAAAGAATTTTGAAAGGAATGTAATCTTGCAGCATGTAAAATCTTAAAATTGAGGGCATGTTAAATTTGAGAGTATTTCAGATGATTTTTTCTTGAAACTGTTGTGGTTCTCTTATAAAATGTTTGGTGATGGTGAATATTAGTGTTGAGATAACATTTTCTACTATGATAGGGTTGAGATGTTTTCATTTTCTATTTTGACATCATTTATTATGAGCTCTCGAACCTTTTTAGTGAGATAATGATCCCACTAACCTTTAAGTTGGATTATAAAACTAGAGATTAAAGCTTGAGTTATTTTCTTGTTAGATTGATTTTTGAATTTATAGGCAACGGTTGCCATTGTTATCTCTTGAAGTTTATTAATGATATTATGTTCACTATGTCTGGCTATATTCTATTCATATATACTATGAACATCATAATAATCTTGAGTTTGATAAAGTAACTCTTTTATTTGAATATTAAGAAATCTTGGTTCGTTATAGTAGTGTTTGCTTTTGTATTTTTGATATTGGTTTGAACTAGGATTTCTAATCTTAATAATGACAATATCCTATTCAAATTGCTCAACAAGATCTTCAATTTTACTTTAAGCATTTTCATTTATTTTGATGAGTTTTTTAAATTTAATGAATCAATTTTTTAAGTAATCATTTCAATGAGGTCATTTGACGAGGATAGTTTAATCATTTGATCTTCTGGTATTTGAGTAGGCATGATGAGTGAATTTGAAATAGTGAAAGTTTTTGAAATAAAAGTTAATGGTTGGGCTAGTCATATCCATGGGAAGAAGAAGAAAAGGCCACATTAGACTCTTTGAATTGTAAATGCTTATAATTAATACTTTATTTATTAGATTTCGAGTATTCATTACCGAGTGTTATTTATTATTTAATATATATATATATATTGAATTTGGATTTGAATTTGAATTGAGTTTGGCAATATTTATATTTTTTTATTACTTATCAAAAAAGATAAATATTTAAAAAAACCCATTTATTAAGATCAATATTTATCCAATTTAAATTAAAATAGATGGGTGGCCTAAGTTAGGCTGCAGGCCGACTCAAATTTTTTCCATTATATAAAAGGAAAACCCATGCAACGAAAGCTTTCTCAAAGAAAAAATATTGAAACCTGGGTCATTGACTTGACCTAAATCAATAAGCCCCTATAATTTTGATAATATGTGTTGCGGGTGCCGCGACGTCGGGGGTGATGGCGAGGTCTATCGTGCCTTCTAAAAAGATGTGCATTGTACTTGTTCATGGCAGTGTTGAGGCTGGAGTGGCTAAAGAGGCGGCGGAGAGAGAGAAAGAAAAAGGAGAACTTTAACTAGCAGCAAAAATGGGGGAAGAAGTTGGTTTTTAGCCTATTTTAAACCTGATTTTCTTCATGCTCGGGCCATGAAATCCACCTATATTTATAGGAGGTGGAAGAGAGAAGTTTTGTCTTTAATGGTGTCATATCTTGGCCCTTGTTTCGACTGGGAAGAATCTCAACCGTTGGTTCAAAGTAGACATCATGAATTGTCAAATCTAACAGTTCAAGGCTGGCTAAGTTGGTCACTTTAGGCCGGTGCTGTGACCGCTATGGTGTCAATCAAACTGAACAAACTATATGGGGTTGTAGAGAAATGTCAGGTGATCATTTGCGTGCAAGTTTTGTCGAATTTGGTGAAGATTACAGGCATTAAATACACCTGCAAAATAGCCTCCATGTGCTATCATTTCAGAGAAAAATAAGGAAGAAGATAAATAGTAACAAAAACGGCGTCGTTTTGGTAACGTTCACTTTAATCATTCGATTGTTGATTTGTCTTAATTACACCCCTGATTGGCTTCAAATTTTTTATTTTATGCAATGTTGTCCATAAGAAAACTTCAATTTCAGCCCCAGATTTGAGCGTCTTTTTCTCTTTGGTCCTTAGTTTTGGATATACAATTTAATCCTCAATTGACCATTAACTTTTAATTTCTTCAATTTCACCCCGGTTTCAATCAATTAAACACATATAATTCGGTGTTTTTTGCAAAATGATCATTGGCTGTGAAAATTTTCAATTTAACCCCTAATTGACCCAAAAACTTTAATTTTCTTGCGATTTTACCCCTGATTTTAGTCAATTAACTTGGTAAATTAAATTTGGTTTCCTAAAATTCTAATTTTTTCAATTAAGCCCAATTTGGGCTCCTAAACTTAATTTTTCACCAATTAAGCCCCTAATAAAATTAATTTGACCCATTTAAAGTATAATGAAGTCCTTACACTTAATTAAATCCTTTAATTGAACCTAAATTAGTTTTTAAACATAATTAAAATTTAATTTGACCCATGATTAAATCAAATTGGCCTATTAAAAATTTAATTATGTCTTGGCCTTAATTTTTATGCAGATTCGTCCAATAATTATTTAATTTGACTTTGAAATTGCATTGTTTCTCTATTTTTGGGCATAATAGGGTACAATTAGGCCTTGACATTCATCTAAAATTGCAGCTTGATTTTCTTATATGTTTGAAATCCTCCTCTACCTGTTTTCTACACGTTGTTAACTTTTATTTTATTTATTGATTTTGGAAAAAAGGTGAATTTGAGGAATAACTCAGAAATGGGTTATGACACTATGAATAAAACAATGAAGAAAATGGAAAAAAAGAAGTTAAAAAAAACTTGAATTCACCCAAGTTAACATGCAAAATATGAGACTTAGCCGTGACACCAGGGTAACCCCGTCAGAAGCAAATTGATAGTTCAATTATCAAACAATCCAGTGTTGAAAGAAGAAACTTAAAAAAAAAAAAAAACAAATCATAGTCAAGTTGTGTCAACTTGTTAACCTCAAAGTCATGAACATGGGATTGAGATACTCTAGTAGGAAGAAAACATGAAAATTAATTTCTAATAAATCAAACATTAAATGATGAGATTAGAAAAAAAAAATCAATAAAGAACCTAAAAAAAGATGAAGGTCAATCCATGTTAATATTTGAAACCTTGTTGAAGGTAAACCAAAAAAGTTAACGAAGTAAAATTCTCAATTACAAAACACCGAGGGATAAAATTTGGAAAAAAAAAGGGCAATAAAAAATTAATTAAAACAAAACAAAGAGCAACAAAATAAAGCAAATAAAAGTTGATAAAGAAATAAATCAAAATGAAATTTTGAGTATGGATGATAATGAGTACTTGCATGTCAGATTTCTTGATATCCATACGTTTTTTGTTACCTGCCAAGTAAGAAATATAGATATCCATAAATTATCGGTCATATGACTATTATTTATTATTCAATAAAAAATAATATATATAGTGTGTGTGTGTGTGTTTGTGTGTATTAAATTATAATTTTATATCAATATTAAGATATGAATATATCATATTGCATTAAAAAATAAAAATGTTTAACAAATATATCTATATAATATAAATATACATTTCATGTTAAGTTTGAAATGGTTTGAGGTTGGTTTTGATAATTTTCATACCTTATTCATTACTTATTGGACACAACAATCATAAAAAAAATATTAACCTGTTTAGGACATCATTCATCGAGTTTGAATTAAATTGTCATCTATTACGTCGAGGGATGAAATTATCTATCACCATGTATAGTTATTATTGGACAACTATCAAGAATTAAATAAAAAATAAATATGAAGTGTGTGCACACGTGTCAAATTACTGAACTATATATATGTATGCAGTATGTTTTGATAATATTTATACTCTATTAATTACTTATTGGGTAAGGTAACCATGTAAAAACAATTAACCTGTTCGAGGCGAATCAAGCGACATTTATTGAGTTAGGATTAAATAAATGCCAACAACTTTTTCTTTTTAAATATATTTTATATATATCAAAAGACTTAAACAACCCTAACTCTTATTGAAAATTACAAAAAAGCCAAAGAACTATGCAGTTTATAGTTATCGAGTGCATATTTTAAGCAGATGTATTTAGTGGAGAGATTTTATTAAGCAGGCAACGTGGTTTTTTTTTTAAAGAAAAGTAGCAGATGTACTTTTAGAAAGATTTTTTTTAATATGGATATTTAGATGATTTTACATGTATATTAATCACAGAATTTAAATTTAAAATTATAAAAAAATAAATTTTTAAATCTCAAATTCATACCATCCATATGATTTTAGTAAAGAGATTTTATTAAGCAGGAAACGTGGTTTTCTCGTGGCCAGCATAATTTGAAAATAGAACACGCCAAGGGTGACTCCACGTCACTGCGTGGATGTGCGAGTTAGCGATATAAAGAGAAATACACTGACACGTACGGTAGTGCCTACGACACGCTTCTGCCATCTTATCCTATCATATCTTCCGTCTCTGCATATCATACGTACAATAATCCTTAGACGTTAATTTGAAACCTAAAAGAAAATTACCTCTCACCATTTTTTGCTTTTCATTTTTACCATTTGAAGTGGAGTTTGAGTTTATGCAGTTTTTATATTTGCAGTGTAAAAAATACTGTAACTTTTTTAATAATACAGTATTGTGTTTTTTAATTATGGAGCTTATTAAAAGTTAAATTTGAAACAAGTTTTTAAGAAGTAATTTTTATATATTTTTATAATTGAATTTTGTAAAACTTTGTTTGTTTTTATGTTTCAAATGTGCTTTTAAAAAAATTAATTTTTTTATTTCAAATTAATATTTTTTTTGTATTTTTAGATCATTTTGATACACTTATATCAAAAATAATTAAAAAAATAATAATTTGATGCATTTCCAAGTAAAAAATACTTTGAAAAGCAACCGCAACTACACAACTATCTAACATTTTATACATGTTTTTTGCAACACATAAACCTCAACCATAATTTTTACCAAATATATATTTAAATTCAACTAACTATAATTAATCATAATTTTTTAAAACTTATTTTTTTTTAAATCACAACTTAAAATATATCCATATTCAAGATGCTCATAAAGCTCATGATGATGATAGAATAATAATAATAAAATTAATGACATATAACTCACTTTTACTTTAAGTTCTGTATTACTTTATGTTGATTTTATATTGCTTTATTTTTCGATCCTCTTTTTTTTTTTTTTCCATTTCATTAACACGCTTGATGTTTCAATCAATTTATATCTTATAATTCACTTTTATTTGTATTTTATTGTACGTTGAAGGTCACTGAGAGTATTTTTTATATGAATTAAACATCAATTTTATGGAATTTTTTTTGTTATTTTATTGCTGATTTTTTTGAAAGAAAAAGAACCAAAATTAATAAAATATTACTCAAAAGACATGTAAAACTACAATTTGATCCTTTAAGTTTCAATTTTTACATATTCAGCCTATATTGTATGGTGATTTTATTTTTAGGTCTTAAATTTCATTTTGTTTCGTAAAAATGAGAGAGAAAATCTTCGAAAAAGAAAAAGAAAAGAGAAAGTGCCTGGTGGCCACAATCCAACAATGAAAAAAAATCAAGCTTTGTGTCACTACTGTTCAAAAGACATGTAAAACTTTAATTTGATCTTTTAAGTTTTAATTTTTACATACTCAATCTATTGTATGATAATTTTATTTTTAGGTCCTAAATTTCATTTTGTTTGTGTTTTGTTTCCTACAAATAAGAGAAAAACTCACCGGAAAAGGAAAAGAATGGAGAAAATGCCTAATGGCCACATTCCAACAAATGAAAAACATTCGAGCTTTGTGTCAATGTATTCATTATAAATAATAAAATTTTATGGAGGTGTTTTGAAACTTTAATCCTTAGGTGTTTTGAAAATTTTATGTATTCATTATAATCCATTTTCAACCTCAAAATACTCTTTAATAATTTTAGAAACTAAAAAATCCAACTCAATAAAAATAACTTCTGGAGCCCCATTCTATTTTTTTTTCCAGCATACTTAAAAGGCAATACCACCTTTATTGAATTTCACTCTTCAAGATGAATCAATTGACGCAAAGATTAGTTTTTTTGGTTGTCGAGATATGACCAATCAAACCCTCTCTCTCTTCTCCTTTCTTTCGGTAACTTACTCTTCTCGCTATCAACAATCAGGGACTAAAACATGAATAAATGAAGTTTAGAACTAAAATGTAAAATCCTAAAAGAACATGAACATGATTTATAAAAATTGAAAATTAAAGGGCCAAACTTAAGTTTCTCACGCCTTCTAAGCAGTGCAGATGAAAAATGATTTTTTTGTTTATGTTAATTTTGATCATTGTTCTTTCAATTTTGTTTTTAACAATAACCTAAAATTCTGTTTCGCACAATTGATCATCATAATATTCTTTGATGTCTTGCATATGCAAAAGCATACAAATCAAAAACAAAATTTAAATATAAAACCATGACAAGATAACTCACAATGATAATATAAAAAAATAAAGTTGAATGTAAAAATAAAAACATGAAATTGTTTAGAGAACTATAAGAAATAATGGGCCAATAAACAATGCTGTGCTAAATAAAATGTTAAAGGATGAATAGTAAAAGAATTACATGTATAATGTTTAAGTTAATTATTAACAAAAAAAAACTAAAAGAAGAGGAGAAGTTACTATACTCCTCGCAAAATGCTTGTAAACCTCGAGAATAAACTTGTATATAAACTAAAACTAATATAGATAAAAAGAGAGAGGTATAACTCAAATTGTAAAAAAAAAAAGAAATGGGGCAAAAAATAAAACATTTAAGTAAGTCGGGCCAAAGTGTAATTAAAGAACAATAAGACTATAAATACCCTCATTTTATTCCTTCTAAGCCTAGCTGCAGTGGAGACAAGAGGGAGGAGATAAATTTTTTTATTTTTCCATCAAAAATTAAGAGAGAAACACCAAACGTGTTAGGTTTATGCAATATTTAGATCAATTGGTAGGGCAAACATCATTAGACAAGAAAATTAACAAGAAACAATTGAAAAAATTACACGGGAAAGAGAAGAGAGGGTTGACTAGTGTGCAAAAAGGGAGGAGTCATATTTTTTTTTAATTGGTTAAGGATCAAAGTCTAGTTTATTAGTAGGTGAGGGGTCCCAAACTTGATTATGCAAACCAATTTTAATTCAATTAGGAATTGGTGTATTGATTTTGAATTTAAGCTAGGGTTTTTTAGGAGAATTTGGGGAAAATATAGAATTGTATGAAATTAAATTAATTAGAGTATTGTAGATTGCTTTGAATATGAAATTATATAGAAATATCAAAGAAAATTCAATGGTTAAAGAATCATTGGTGGCCAGCCATTGGGGGAGGGAAATTGGAAGAGAAGAATTTATGATTTTCCTTATTAAATTACTTATCGCACGTGTGCGGCGTCGCGACAATCGTCCACTCTCGGGCATTGTATCTAGAAAATATGGGGAAATGGGGAAGATAATGAATTCTTGTCTTTTATTAGTGGAATGAGGGAATGAGAGTCGTCACCTAGTGTTTTGGTCACTAGAAACCCTAATTGGTCTCAAAAATCGAGTATGAGAACTGGTTGCGTAAAGGGAAGGTATTAGCACCCCAAATACGCCTTACCTGAGATAAGCTGTATTGTTTGATTGTCTAATATATACTAAGGTGTTATTATATTTCTAATTGGTGGTCCGTCTATGGTTTAAGAAAAGTCCTCATTGGTAAGGAAATTCTTATCTTATCGGGTAAAAACCTAACCGTTCTATCTCAATAAAAGAAATATCTTTTTAATATCAGAACTAAATTTTATATGTAAATTTGTAATCCCAGATACTAAAAGAAAACAAAATATTTTTTTAATTTTTTTTGAAATATTGACCTAGTTCTCATGGCTTTAATAATCTGGTTATTAAAGTCAAAATGCATATTTTCAATTTTTTGTTTTTTTGGTATAAAAATACGATATGATTTTTTTTTTATCTTTTAAGAGACTTGGTCGTATGCATGAAAACAAGCACTTTTAAAAAAAAAATTTGCTACATTTTTGAAGAAAACCGAGTATTTTAATACCAGATTTGCATCGGCTTAAAAGTTTTATTTTTATTTTTGACTGGTCCGAACACTGCCCAACCATTTTTTTATGTAAGCTGACGTTGGCCCAGTGAACAATGGAGCAACTCTCCACTATTCATTTGTAACGTGAACAGTGGAGAGCGAATTAATTCACTTTCCACTGTTCACTTTGCAGAACAGTGGAGATGAGGAGCAGAAGAAGAAGGAAGCTGACCTGGTGACGCTGGTGGCGGTGACGTTGTCATTGCGGTGGACGGTGGCGATCCTTCTTCTCTCTTCTGCTTCTCTGTGTTTTTTTTCTTCCTCTGTTTTTTTGTTACCTCTGTTAACAATGTTTCTTCCCTCTCTACAGTGGCTTCATGGTGGTGTTGCTGGTGGCAATGGTGGTGAAGCAACAATGGCTCTTCTCCTCTCTTCTGTTTCCTCTTTTCCTCTCCCCTGTTATTTCTTTCATTTTTTGCTTCTGTTTCTCTCTTCTTCCCGGTCGTGCTTCCCTTCCTCTATCTTTTTTTTTTGTTCTTCCTCCCTCTTCTGTATCTCAAACAATTCTTCCTTCCCTCTCTTTCTCTATATTTTCGCCCCCTGTTCATCTCTCTCCCCTGGTATTTATAAGGAGGAAAAGGGGGGGGAGGGCTACTACCCCTGTCTAGTCATGGCACAGGGGTAGGGTGGCCGGGCGGCCACTAGGCAATCACCCGCACGACTTGTCTCCTCTGCATTTTCATTTTGGCAGTTCAAGGGGTGTGGGTCTTGTCGGTTTTTTGGGTCTTGGAAGAGAGAGGGAGAAAGAGAGAAGGCAAAAAAAAAAGAATAAAAAAATCTTCTTCTCCCCTGCCTCTGCGTTTGTAGGGGAAGAAGAAGCAGCACAGTACTGTTCAAAATGACATCATGTTGTGTTCCATTCTTTTTTTCCTTTTTTTTTTTTCGTTTGTAAAAAAATAAATTTAGGGAATAACTCAAAAATAGGTTATGACATTGCTTGTGATGTGTTGTTTATAATGCGAAAAGTGGTTAGGGGAGATAATTATTGCATGATAAGGATAAGGGAACCCTTGGTTCCTTTAGGCCAAGTTTCAGCCAAGGTAAGCTTAAAAAAAAAGGATGAGGAGTTTTTAAGATTTTATATGTTAATAATGGATATATTATATGTTGTAGAAGGTCACATTTAGGGAGGTTACTACATATAATATAGAAATGGTTATTTTGGAGGAAGAGTGAGAAACAAAGATGTTTGAAGGTTCATTCAAACTTTTGATGAAAACTGGACAAATTCATCTTCCTAGATTTCAGAAAAGATTCAAACCTTAAAATGATAGAATTTAGGAGAAGTTTCTTCATAGATGTTATAGCTAAGGATGTTAGCTTTCCAACGAGATTGGCCTCATTTAAATTAGAGTTCTAAAACTCCAGATATAGGTAAAATTTTGAGAAGAGGTCAAGCTATAACCCTTGCTGATAGTTTCAACAAGTTACTAAAACGGGAAATTTAAACACTTTAAGGGCTGAATTGGGTTTCTTTCCCTCAGAAAATGTGTAGTGCTGCGTCTTAATATTCAAAGGAAATAAGCAATGTTTAAAACCAGAATTTATAATATTAGTTATGATTAAATAAAGAGCAATGATCTTAAAGGATATAATGATAGATACAAATGTAAAGGAAACAATGTAAAAGGGAGGTAACATTTGTTGTTACTATTGTTATTATGAGAAAGGTAACTTAAATAGGAAATAATTTGGAATACTTATCAATACAGGAGGGACCACGGGAACTGCATAACAACATCAAGGAAGTGTGAGTCGAGCTTCTACAGCAGGTAAGTGTTCTACACTTACATCCTTATACATAATCCAAAAAATCAAACAAACATTATTTTATATATATATATATATATTTCAAAAAAAGAGAAACATTTAATGAAACAGATGAAAAATAAAAACATGCTTGATTAACTATTTTAATTAGGAATGATTAATTATATCAAAGAGTTTCATCAATATTGACATTTCTTTGGATTTGATTAGTCGATCCTAGGTACAAGAGACTAATGATGTTAGTAGAGTTTGCTAATATCAACATGATCACCATGAAACATTAATGATATTGATCTTGATTAACTATTCAGGTTGAGAATAGTTAATGATATCAATGAGCTACATTGATATCAGTATTTCCATGGAAACTTAATTAGCTATTCCTGGCATGGAGGCTAATGATGTCAATAATCCTTGACATTAGCATTTCTGAGGATATTTTAAGATATTGTTGGAACTTGATTAACTATTTCAGTTTAGAAATAGTTAATGGTATCAATGAGTTATATTGATATCGATATTCATGACAAACTTGATTAATCGGTCCTAGTATAGGAGATTATTGATACTAATGTGATTCATTAGTATTGACATTACTATCCAAAGGTTCTTGAAAAGAAAAGATGTGATTAGCTATTCGGTGAAGGATAGTTAATGATACCAATAAATTGGTATCAACTCTTTCTTGAAAGAATTGTCTTTCAATATTAATATATGATGTTGGTTAAAAATTAAGAGTGGAATGGAAAAATGTTAGTGGATTCATGAGAAAGAAATCCTAAAAGGACCAAGTGAGGAATTGTAAAATGTATGAATGCATGTTAGTCTTGAATAAATTACTTAATTACCAATGTTAATATTGTTTTTCCAAGAAATTTATTATCTAATGTTATATTTATTTCAGGTCCGTTACACTCATATCATGAGTGAATATTAGATCTTTCTATCATTTAGTTATCTAGTTTAAATTGAATGTTTATTTATTTTGTATCTTAAAAAACTGTCGCGTTTTAAATTGTATTAATATCTTTTAAATTGAATATATAAACTTAAATTATATTTTCATGTATTTATATTTTTCATGTAAGTTTGTTTACTTATTTAATGTCATTTAATACTTCATTTCTATTATATTAATGTTTGAGAAATTATAATTATATTGATGCAGATTGTTGGAATTGAGACATGAAACCCGAGATGATTGAATAATGATTAATAGAAGTGTAATAGGTTGTTGTCGATAACTTGAGACTTCCTAGTATAGGGGAGACTCTACCAAAATTTCGGTAGACTTTTGTATGAATTCGGTTTTTTTATTTTAAAAAATTTATTATATCTTTTCCTATATTACAATTAATGTGTTGTCTCGATAATTGGGTTGTTACAATGTTATTCACTAGAATAATATTTTGTCTTTTATTTTTTAATTTTATTATTTAACATTATATTTATTAGAGATTGAGCTTTCATAATTTTTTCAATTTACTTTTAATGAGGTTATTCAAGGCTCATGCCCGAGTCATAAGTTTTATAGGTTAACTCCAGTTTTTTTAATTGATTTTTTTTTATTTTCATCCTTCAATATTAGGTGATTGAGTATTAGGCTTTATGATTTATTTATTTTTTTCTTTCTATGGCGTTATCCCCGTTTCATGACTTGGGTCATGGGTTTGACGGGTTAAACCTAGTTCAAGTCAATTTTATGTCATTTAAAAAAATCATTTTAATCATTTTTTTAATTTAATCTTTCAAAACTAGGTTGATTGAGAATTGAGCTTCATAATTTGTTTTGATTTTCTTTCTATTAAGTTATCACAGTCTCATGACTCGAGTAGGTTAACCTAAATTAACTCATGTTATTTTTTGGGATCTTTTTTTTTAATTGATTTTTTTCAATTTAATCATTCAACATTGAGTTTATTAAAAATTAAGCTTCATAATTTGTTTTGATTTACTTTCTATAGGATTATCATGGTATGATAACTCGATACGTAGATTG
>Ga0325410_1000784_pt1 | contig 33681 bp, 14 predicted proteins | sample PopdelMetagenome_16_FD_206182 | JGI IMG/M metagenome (GOLD analysis project Ga0325410, IMG submission 206182) | Populus deltoides microbial communities from Bellville, Georgia, United States - Xylem-PdIQD-R3 | ecosystem: Host-associated > Plants > Phyllosphere > Stem > Wood/Secondary xylem...
TACTTGTTTCGTCTCTTTTGTGCTTGCTTGCTTGCTTTATATCATGTCAAAAAAACTCATTGGCAGAGCAGCAAAGCGTTTTTCGCCGCAGGCAGGCAGGCTTGGGTTTATTAGTTTTTGGTGCTCAGACGGGAAGTACCCTCGTCCTTCACCTCACCAATAGATTGTTCAAACTTCAAACTTCAAATATTTAATTTACTGTGTTGCCCTTAGGCCTTACCTGGTTTCGTGTTGGGTTGTTTCGAGTCCGAATCCGTGACTCTAATTCAAACCCATTGGGTTTCGGGTTCTGTTTTTAGTTTCTTTACGAGTTGAGTCTCTTTTTGCGTTTGTTTTTTTTATAAAAATTATTTATTTATTTATTTTTACTTCAAATTTTTTTTGTGTGTTTTAATATCTTAATATCAAATATTATTTTTAAAAATACAAATTATTTTAATATATTTATAAAAAAAAAATATTTAAAAAAGTAATTATTATTATGCTCTCAAACACCCAGATATAATAATAATTTCAATCTACAGGAACTCGGTTACTATAAAAAAAACAAGTGAATATTTAAAAAAAAAAATTATGATACTCAAGAAAAAAAAGAATAAGTAATGATATTCTATTAATAACTTTCTAGTACTTGCTTTTAAAAAATTAAAAACAATGGACACAAGGAGAGATAAAATAAAATTATACTTGTAATTTCTTTATCGTGCTTGTATTTTTTTAAAAAAATAGATAACAATGAGTAATTAATATGACGCTATTAATTATTTTGTAGACATTATAAAATTACTTTTTTAACCCTTTCATCCAATACCATTCTAAAATCCTGTTAATTTTATTTACTATGTTACTATTAATTGACTCAAATAAAATGTCTAGATTGTAGACACAAAAACATTAAATTATTAAAGTTTATCAAAACTAAAAAAAAATAATGAAAATATTAAATTGAAAAAAAACGGAAAACAAATTGAAGAATATGAGATTCTAATATATTTTTGTTAAAATTTTGTATTTTATTTTTATAATTAAAAACATAAAGTATTATTAAATATCTAAACATCGTGAAGAATTGTATTATTTTAGGATAAGTTTACGAGATTCTAATCTTCCTTTTTTTATAAGTTAGAAAAGTAAGTATTTTATTTCATTTTTATTACTAAATAAATTATTTTTATTTAAATACATTAAATTTAGTATGTTTTTATTGTTTAGAAAAATAATTTTTAAAAAATAAAGAATTATATTTTTCTATGAGATTCTAATCTTCAATTTCTTTTCTTTTTAAAAAATTTAATATAACTTTTATTATTTAAAAAATATATTTAGTTTTTATTATTAACCAAGTTATTTTTTCCTTGGTTGGTATTAATTTTAAAAACTCAAATGTATTATTTATTTTTATATATTATAGATAGTACACGTGGCATGATTTAGAACCTTTTACTTGGATGAACTAACAACGGTAAGTTTAGGCTAACAAAGTTGCACAACGAGGTTGTACAAAGGATTCAATAAATACAGAGTTGTATAGTAAAAGAAATTGTTATAAACTAAATTCATTTGAAGGCTCAATATGAGAAAATTTTGAATGCAAAAGATGATACGGGTGATTTTCTTGTATTTATTATTTTTTTTTAAAAAAATATTTCTTTTAATGTTTTTTTATTACTTTTTAGTATCTTTCAAATATTAGAAAATACAATTCAGTTGCCGAATTATACTTCTTTAACAACAAGAAAACTTTGCCGTCACATGTGTTTTTCCAAATTAGCTTAAATTCTTTTGTTTGTTTTTTTTTGTTGTGTTTTCTTCTCATTTAATAAGAAAATAAAATAAAAATAATAAATTCTAATATTTTAAAAATAATAATTAATGTTCCTGCATATAATAAAAAATCCAAAACTAATTAGAAATCTACAAAACATATGTAAATATCACAAAACAAGACTGATCAAAACTGACATAAAATTAACATTCTTAAAACTTCATAAGATGAATTGAATCCCTTTCACACATGGATTAAATATACTAAGACTTTCTGAAATGCTGCTCGAAAGCATCTCCAAGTTCAGCTTTGGCAGAAAGTGTGGTTGCTATCTAATGCCGGAGATGAAGAAGAATTCTCTCCAGCAGCCAGACGCAACCCGGAATGCATTAGTTGTAAAGCAACAAAGACGCCTGTATGGAGGAAAGGATCCCTGAGATTCTTTGTAATGCTTTATTACTTCCCCTATTTATAAATGAGGCAGTCTTGACTTCAATCCTGCGATGAATACTACTGTAGAAGTGCAAAATACATAGAATAGTAGTTTCATCTAACTTGATGACCGGAAGAAAGAATCCTAAAACATAATACCCTCCTGGCTCCCGGTCCATGGCTGAGTTTCTGGTAGGAAGTTGAAACTGTTCTTCATTAACTTGAACCAGATTGGGTTGCTATAAATAACAGGATGTTGTCTAGCCGTCGCCTAAATGAATTGAACATTTGCACCACAAGCTCTCAGGATAAAATCCCAGATGCTATGACTGATGTTTCTGGGAAAAACTGATCGGAGACCAAATAGATGATGATAACATCCAGGGTATACTTTCACCCTACGGAAATGCTATGAACCAATATCCTAGTTAAAAACGTTATCGTTTTCTAATTGATTGAATATTTGAATCAATTTAAAAATATGGACATACCTTGTTGAAACTTAAAAAAGACACATGGGGGCGTGCATAAAAATTTATTAGAAAATATAATTACAAGAATCACTTGATAATAATATATATATATATATATATATATATATATATTTCTAATGAATTGAGATTTACTTTCCTTTGATATGATATTGCTTATATTTCTTTTTCCTTTTTAAGTCATTTTTTACCTTAATTTTCTTATTGTGAGGATTTTTATGCATGTTGAATTTACTCTTAAATGACTTTGTTAAATATTTTTTATAAGCTATGGACGGTATATAAAACCCATTTTGGTCTAAATAAAGTTTTTAATTTTCTTCTTTTTTATCATAAAAACACTTGAAAAGAGCATTTACTTAACACTTTCCTGACTTGTATTTATACCATATGGAGCTAGCGTCAAGTTTAGGCATATCTTGTGAAGAAGAAAATCCAAAACCTTTCTTCTTCACGTTTCTTATATTTATTTATTTTTGTGTTTATTTTTTAAAGTATTTTTCACTTAAAATATATTAAAATAATATTTTTTTTAATTTTTTAAAAATTATTTTTAAAATCAACGCATCAAAATAATTTTAAAACATTAAAAAATATTAATTTAAAGCAAAAAAAATAAAAAAATTAATTTTTTTTAAAAAAATTTTAAAAATGTAAAAACAAATAGGTTTAATAAATATCTATTAATTAAATACTAATGTTTTCATTAAGTGATAAAATGGATATTATTATCTACGATAATATTTAAGTCTGATATGTCATGTTAACAAGTAAATGGGAGAGAATATTTCCTATTAAACTAACTCTTTTTTTTTAAACCATGTACAAAATATATATAAATCTCTTCGAAGAACCAAATAAAAGTTTTTTTTTTACATATTTTTCATGGTATTTTTTTTTTATTTAGATCAAGGATCTTTGTTAAATTAACGATGAGATCATATCATTATACAAAACTCTAAACATTGTGGATTATTCAGTGCACATACATGTGATGTTCACTCTTTTATATTTTATTATCAATCTAATGTTTAAAGTTTTTTTTTCTTCTTGATATTCAAACTTTTTTTTTGCGTATTTGCATTTTTTAGGTCAAATTAAAAAACAATTGAATTAAATTTGTTGAATAAGAAAAAAAATTAAAAGATAGAGGATCAAAGTAGAAAAAATACCACAAATAGATGATGGTTTCAAAGTTCTCACAAAAAAATTATTTTAACCTTGAAACTTTACATATTATTTCTATTCGGCCCTTTAATATTTTTTTCAATTCAATTTTAGTACATAAATTTATTTTTCTTATTTTTTTTAGTTTCTAGTTTGAGAGAGGAAAGAAAAAAATCACTGAATTTCAGGGGTAGAGAGAAAATCAGCTTTGATACCGATTTCAGATCAATAAAATGGTCAATCTTGGAGTCAAACAGATCAAGCTCGGGAAGATTTTTATTTTCAGGTTGATTTCAAGTTTTTGTACTTTGTTTTTGTTTTTTAAGATCATTTACAGGTTTGTCAAAGCGAATGACATGTTATCCATGCCAATTGAAATTTAAGTTGTTCACCCCAATTGATTTAAAAAAAAAAAAAATTGGGCCTACTAGCATGCCCTTTCTAAATGGGCTAGGCCTAGTGTCTAGTCTTATTTTTTTTCTTTTAAAAAATTATATATTTTTAATTATGTTTTTTTAAAATATTTTTTTTAATTTACATTTAAATTAATATCACTTCTCTATAATTTTTAATTTTTTGTATTGACCTTGTTTTTTAATTATTTTGTATGTATTTGATTTTTGAGAAGTTTATTCTATTTCATCTATAATTGTTTTAATGTTTTTATAATTCAAATTTATTTTTAAAAATTATAAATATTTATTTTTGAATAGTATTTGTAATAGGTGGAACCTTGCAAGATATTTTTTTTTCTTTTGATTGTATTCAATCAATTTTATCTTTGATTCTATTTCAACTATCATTTGAATAAATAAAAAATTGATTTTAATTGACATGTCGTTGAACACAATTGAGTAAACAACTTGTATTATGAGATCAAATATCTATATCTACATCCACATCTTAACTTTTCTAGATACATAGTTAGTTATAATAGCCATCATCATTCCACAAAAATCTATTAACAAAATTCCCATGTATCTAAACCAAAAAAAAAAAAATTGATTCTTATGAGCTTTATTATTTAGTTTGTTAGTCTGAAATTCAATTTATTTAATGATTTTAGAGAGAAAGAAATTTTCAAATCTTACCAAAATTCTACTAGAGTTCTCTTTATTTAGGAATAATACCTAAAATTATTCTACTTAAAAATACATATAAAAATTAATAATAACCAAATACAATAAATTCTAATAATTTATAATAAGAAACGAGACATATTAATTTATTGCATTTATAACGTAACATGTTTAATTGTTATTTTTTTAAAGGACTACAACTCTCTTGTTATATTTATAAATAATAATATTTAATAAATACCACATTTTAAAAATACAATAAGATGAAAATATATTATTTCATCAATTTTTTTCAATTAGTATTATTATTTCAAAATTTATAAGGTACTGGATAATGTTTTTAAAAAATCACTGACGGATGAACTGAATTCAGTAGTATCTATCGGAGGACAAAACGGCAGAGATTCTTGGATTGTATAAGCAGGAGGGCCCACAATGTACTGTTCAGATCCATAAAAAGCCCACCATGATTCTGACACGTGGGCATCATTACCCCTTCCCAAGCTTCTGGTGCTGGCTGGGTTGTCAGGTCAATAATTCAACCTCTACCCCATATTTTAAAATGTTTCAATGTTTTCTTCTTGTTTCTAAAAGGTTACTTTGTTATAAAGAAAAAACTAATACGGTAGGGGTTTTAACGGTGTTAAATACAGTAGTTTTATATCTTTGCTGAAAAATTATTTTTATGAAAAAAAAATCTTAAAAAATGAATTATTTTTATGATATTTAATAGTGATATGAAAAATAAATTAGAAAATATTTTTTAAGTGTTTAATTATACCATGAAAAATAAGTTAGAAAATAACTTATTAATATTTTAATATATTTTTTAAGTTTATTAAAAAAATAAAGATCAAATCTGATAGATGAAAAGTTAAAGGAAAATGAAACAAAAAAAGACTTCAATTTCATATATTACTTCAAATAAAATAGATAACAATAAAAAGATTTTGGATCAAATTTGATAGATAAAAAAAATTAAAATATGATGAAATTGAGAAAAAAATGTAATTTCATAAATTATTTCAAATAAAATAAATAAAAATGAAAGGAATGGGAACCAAATATAAATAAAAAATTCAAATAAAAAAGAATAAGAAAAAAAATAAACAACAATAAAAAATAAAAACCAAAGTTGATACAAAAATCAAATTAAATCAAATTCTAAGGGATGAAATTAAAAAAATAATAAAAAAAATTCAAAATAAAATATATAGTAATAAAAAAATCACTAAATTTGATATAAATAACAAATAATATAACTTCTCGGAACATTTTATATCTTCTAAAAAGTGTATTTCGCCTAAAATAAAAGTAAAATACTTTTCTGAAAACCGTGTCGATTTTTTTTTGATTGGAAAGATTTTTTTAATTTACTAATTTTTTTAATAGTAAATAAACATGAAATATTTTGGAAGATAATTTTGCAAATAATTACTTTTCATAAAACAAACGGGGCCTTGAATTAAATGCACTGTGAATTGTAACAATAAAATGATGATTTTGCTCTTATCACCAAAAACATTTGGCCTGACTATTGGGAATATTATGATCTTTTTTATATATATAGTTTTTGCATAATAAAATTAATAACTTACCTTTGTAAACAAAAAATATTTAACTGGTATCTAGAGGTGACTTAGACTTTATTTTTTTTGAAAGTATTGTAAAATGATTTGATTACCCTTATAATAAAAATTTCTTTAACTAATATTCATGGGTTTTTTCATCATTTTCATCTTATTTTTTTTATTATTATCAAATTAAATAAGAAACACTTTTATAATTGAATAAATATAAATATTATTAAAAAAAATGACACGCCAGCGTATAAGTTGCATCCGTTCCGCGATGTGTGCATGGTGGTGCAATTGTAAGATTATTAAATAGCTCAATTTTTTATTTTTTTTTAATTCTTATGGATTTTTAAATATTTATGAGAGATATTATAACCTATGCGGGGGTGTTTAATGGTCAAGAGTAAAATTGAAACCTCTTAGAAACTGTAGGGATAACATTGAAAAAATTTATACAAAGGAAGAAGTAGAAAATTTATAAGGGCAAAAATAAAATTACCCTTTATTAGATTTAGCTAAGGGAAGTGAACACTGTCGTTCCACCAGGTATCTGTTGTTGGGCTGTCGTTTTACAGGGATGATTATTGACAGCAGGGTGCGTGGACTGGGGTCCAAGAACAAAGTAGGCTGAGAGGCCGATTTATTGTTTTTGAGAGCAGAGAAGGATCGGGAATTAAAAAGGGGCTTGACCGTAGATATGTTTGGGAGTTTTTTTAAAATATATTTTATTTAAAAATATATTAAAATAATATTTTTTTTATTTTTAATATCAGTATAAAAAGATAATCAAACTGCTATTAATAATATATTTTAAAAATTACAGCGAACCAACTTGCCTACCCAGAATAACACGTGAGTGTGAGAAGCACAACATTTATTTACACTTAACCATCCTCCTTCTACACCGTTTTTTTAAACAATAAAATTAATAGCAGTTTGATTATCTTTCATTATTATTATTATTATGAACATGCATGGGTAATTACGAATAAATAAAAAAGGGTCATGCTTACTATAATTGGGGTTTACTAGGGCGGTCCATCTGGCTATCATTGTAGCATTTACCATGCTTGTTGAGAGCTCAATTCATGTGGTACAAAAATTTATTTTATTAGATCCAAGTCTGTAATTACTCATAAAATAAAAATAATTTAAAAATATTATGTTGGTACCAGTAAAATGACACATCATCATTTGTCAATGGACTTATGGGCAATAATGTTCCTTGGTCATATTCTGTTTAGAAAATTTGAAAGTGTTCTAGCCGAAAGCAGCACAATCCTCCTCTTCTTCTTCCTATTTCTCTGCAACTATAAATCAAAATAGCAACCCCTCCCCTCCTACTTTTCCACAAATCTAAGCCCTATCATTATACATTCGGCCACCCAACACTTAGTAGTGTCAACATCATTGTCTTGGTTTAACATTTTCTAAATATTTCATACACCACGTAAGCAAACCTATCCATTTATGTTTTAAGTAAATTTGTTGATTTTTTGTAGTATTTGTAGTTTGTTTGTATATTTAAATGTTTTACAACTTTTCATAGAGAAATTAAAGTCTGATTTGTATGTTAGATGATAGATAATTAGTTAGGTATTGATTTCTTGTTTTTAATTGGATTTATTTAGTTAATATTTTGACGTATCATTAAATTTTTATACAAAAATTATAATTAGTTATTGGATTGTGAATTTATTTTAAAATACCAAATTTGAATTTTAAATTGATTGTTAAATTATTAATAAATATTTGCCCCAAGGGTTGTATAAGAAAGATTATTGTAAAGGGTTTAATAGTTTTTATTAATTATTCACTTTCAAATCTAGAGAATATTACTGGAGATAAAATTAGATGTCCAATATTGTGAAGTGTAAAAATAAAAAGCTCTACCAATAAAATGTTATGATGATCCATCTTTTTTTTTAAATGATTTATTGAGAAATACTTGTGTTGATTTATATACGAACAACCTTATGTTTCTTATGAGACCATGTTAGAAAGGATTGTTGGCTTAACATGTAATTCTAGCAACATACATTAAGTTATATATGATAATAATAATCATTATAGGAGTATAGTGATTGATGCAATAAGAATGAATCATAATTATTTAAGTGACGGTTCACATTTAGATGAAGAACTAGATATTGATGCATCTATGTTTTTAAACTTTTGAAAGGTTTCGATAAATTATTATTGGATGAGTGCACAAATCATAGTAAATTATCGAACATTTCATGATTCTTTACCATCAAGTTAGATTATGGAATGCATAAGGCTATTTATAATAGCATTATTGAATATACGAAAAGCATTTTACCAAAAGGAAATAGGCTGAAAGAGAACTTTTATGCTGCAAAATCCATGATGAAACCCCTTGGCCTATGATACCAAAAAATTGATACGCGCCTAAATTTTTGCATGTTGTACTATAGTGAAGATGTAAATTTAACCAAATGCAAAATATGTAGGCATGCTTGATATAAACCTAGTACTGGTAGGGAAATGACATTTGTTGCATATAAAACTAAGATACTTCCCAATCACTCCTAAGTTGCAAATGTTATTTATGTCTCCGAAAGTAGTCGAGCACATTACACCATTCATATGATACAGAGTATAGAGTCACAGTGCACCCTTTCGATGGTGAAGCTTGGAAGCAATTTAATAAGTGCATCCTCAATTTTCAATGGAACCATAAAATGTGCATCTTGATTTGTGTGCATATAAGTTCAATCCACTTGGATCCTTTATTCCACCCATTCTTGTTGATCGCTCATACTAATATTTTACAACTTGCCTCTAAAATGTGTATGAGACCAGAATTCATGTTCTTATCTACAATCATACCTGATATTTAAAATCAATGTAGGAATATAGATATTTGTCTTTAACCGTTGATTAACGAGTTAAAACAGTTATGGTCATTTGGTCATAATCAAGGAAACAAAATTTTCAAATGAAGATAGTTTTGATGTGGAGTATAAATGATTTTCCTGCATACTGGATGGTTTTGGGATTGAGCACATATGTAAAATTAGCCTATCCATATTGCATTAAAAATAATAAGGCCTTTACCTTAATGAATGGGGGCAAAACTTCTTTTTCTTATTGCCACCGGAGATTCTTGTCAAGTCATTATCGATATATATAAAAAAAGAACCTCTTGAAAGGGATGTTGCAACGCCGGTATTGTCGAGTAAAGAATTATATGATGTAGTCTTGCAATATGAGGATATTATATTTGATTTTCAATTCGGTAAGTAGAAGTTTTCTAATTTTAGTGTGACCTATAATTAGGAAAAGCAAAGTATTTTTTGGTAGCTTCTTTATTGAAAGAATAATATCATTCATCATAATTTGGATGTCAAGCATATCGAGAATAATATGTTTGAAAACATTTTTAACATGATCATGAGCTTAAAAAAAAAACAAAAGACAACATGAAAACTATAATAAATTTTTTTTGTGACAGTTAGAATATGAAGTTGCTTAATGATAGGTTACATGTCGTAAAGCCCAAGACCAACTTTGCCTAAGATAAAAAAACATAATTTCTTGTATATTAATAACTTAAAAATCTATGATTTCCTGATGATTATGCTTCAAACATAGCTAGATTGGTGTGTTTGAAGAAATGCATATTGTATGTAATAAAAAATTATGACTACCATGTGTTTATGCAAACATTCATTCTAATTGTTTATAGGGATTTATTGCAAAAAAGAATATGAGATGCACTCACAAAGATTAGTTACCTTTTTAGAGATGTTTGCTCGACCAAGTTACGTTCTCAACATATTGAGCAGCTTGAAATGAACATCATCAAGACAATATGCAAACTTGAAATGATTTTTCCTTCATCATTCTTTGACCCAATAAAGATCTACCTATACATTTAGCATATGAAACAAAAGTTGCAGGGCCTGTGCAATACAAATGGATATATCCTTTAGAGAGGTTATGAATTACATGCATTCTAAGTGTGTAATGTATTTTTTAAACTTTTAGTCATTTAATTTATGTTTACCTTCATGCAAGTACTTGTTCAATCTCAAGAAAAATGTTAAAAACAAGATGCATGTTAAGGTTTTGATATGTGAAGCTTATACTGTTGAAGAGATTTCAATATTTATCTTATATTTTTTTAAGCCTCATATAAGGAAAAGAATCAACCACATTCCAGGACATAATGATGATAATCAAATGAGTGAGAATTTGTTAATATTTTCTCATCCTAGTTGACCATTGTCGAAGAATGTAGTTTTGAGAAGATATTTGACAAACATCGAATATAGACAGGCACATAATTATGTGTTATATAATTGCAATGAATTGAGACCTTTTTTTTTCTTGTCAGTAAGTCAATTTTACATTCTTAAACTATTTTCTCATATATTCTCATTTAAATAAATTCTCAATAACTTTCTTATAAGCAATATAGTCAATTTTTGTTATTTTAAATTTTTTTATCTTACCGAAGCTCAAAATTTCCAAATATAAGATGAACAACTCGCCACATGATTTAAAACATAATTATGTAATAATTTGTAGCTATAATGGTCCATGGACAATCCCCTTCAATTAATTACATCATTTTGGATTTTTACCTGTACTTGGAAAAAGTCATTGAAGTCATGGTCTTAGCTCAAAAAATCCTGTAAAGTTTAGGATTTTGATTAGGTTTGCCTTGATGCAAAATAAATTATTAGAGAGTTCATATCTTAAGGGCAAGTTTTAATCCATTACATGAGGGGTAGACTTTTATCTAGTCTCAAAAGAGTTTATGATCTGCTTAGTGACCACCTTTCATAAATGCATTATAAGGGTTTACAAGAAATGATTAGGGCCCAGTGTGCCTACCATTACCAAGTATATGTTCAGCTCATAATTGGATATTTCATGAATCTGAACCTTGAATGAAAGTTATGAGGTAGATTGATACTCCTCACCTAATCTAGAATTGAGTTTATTAGAAAATTAAAATGCATAAAGGTATTAATCCATACTCAATGTATGTATAAGCAGTATGTAAAAATATGCATGAGCAATACATAAAAATACATGCTAAAATTAAATTATATAGACCAAAAAAATCAAACAAGCAAACAAACAAGGCTCAATTTGGCCAGACAAGTCCCCAGTGGAGTCACTATCTTGTTGTGGCATGCACGACCTCGAATAGTGGAGCTACCTTCTGGAATCAAATGATGTTTTTGGTTTAATCATAAAGTTATGATTTAAAAGAGTTGACATATTGTTGCACCCTTTGATTCTAAGAGGCAGCTTTGCCGTTCAACATCGTGCACATCACACGGCAAAGTGTATTACAAAAATCTAGAAAGAGTCACCCTTTGATTCCATGAGGCAGCTTTGCCATTCAACATCGTGCACATCATACGGCAAAGTGTATCATAAAAATCTAGAAAGAGTCATGTTAAAGTTGTTAAAGAGGGTAAAAATGAAGTAACTTAGGGAGATATGTATTTCAATTAAATGAGTTAGTTGAGCTGTATCAATTTACTTTATCTACCAAGTTAGAAGAAATTTCAAGTTTTCATGTCACTGAGAATACTTATATTTATATTGATATTGACAAGTAAAATGATATATTAAGTATTAATAGACATACAAAAGTTAATAGAGATGAAAATAAAAAGATCGAACAACTTCAGTTCAAAGAAGATGATGAAAATAAAAATGATAAAAAATCAGATTAAGCATGTGATTTGAACTAATTTTAGATGTAAAACATCGTTATGAAATTAAGACATTTCTTGTCAGTATAATGCATTGTATTTTGTATATTGATTAAGTGTTCATTGTTGTGGTTTTAATGAGTTGCTATTGAATAAGTTATGAATGTCGTTGTTGTTGCTGCTGGTGATGTATATTGGTTATAATCCCTATCCAGCCTAATTAAATAGCTTCACCAGCAGCAACAACAACGACATTCATAACTTATTCAATAGCAACTCATTAAAACCACAACAATGAACACTTAATCAAACTTTACTAATGGAATCACTAATGCAAATTAAAAAAATTATTAAATAATTATCGATGAATCTGTCGGTGCGTACAAGATAACCAATAACTCACCGATGGATGCTAAAATAGTTAGAGAATTACAAAGAGTTTGGGGAAGAATTCATGGAATTAGAACCAATCGATGAGTTCACTGATGGAACTACATTCGTTGGTGATCTTGTATTGATCGATGGACTCACTGATGGATGCTAAAATAGTCAAACAATTACAAAGAGTTTGGGAAAAAAAATTCATAAAATCAGGCATGCCAATGAAAATACTGACAGATTAAAATTCATCAGTGAATTTGAGGGTTTCAAGAGATTTTAGATTTTTTTGAAATGATCGATGGATTCATCAATAGTTTTAAATTTTTTGGTCGGTGAGTTCGTCAGTGATGTGTTGACGTGGTTAATGACTATTGAACCACCAGCACAAAATTTTGTCGTTGAATTTAAACTCAGATATGTCAAGGCAATCCTTAGCTTTTTCCCATTTCCCCTAAAATTAACTTTTTCCTCCCTCAACTATCCTCTCTCTCTTCTACTAGATGGTTGCTGTTCTCTCTCTCCCTCCAAAATCGATGATGATGAAGCTCCCTCTTTTTTAGACAACGTAACAACTCTCTCTCTCGCGCTCTCTCTCTCTCTCTCTCTCTATATATATATATATATATATATATATATCCACTACTTATGATTTGATGTTTATCTTTTTTCTTTAGATACAAATTTACATTTTTACATGTTTGTTTCAAGTTAGAATGCATGTTTTTGTTTGTTTTGAGTTAGAATAAATGTTATTAACACTTTATTTTGTGTAATATGGAGTGTTAATTGAATTCTCTTTCTAGGGTCTAGAGTAATATTTGGGAAAAATGAGTAATTAGTTGTAAATGGTTTAATGGGCATGCAATAATTGTTAATTAGAGTGCAAACATTGAAGAATTAGAATTTAAGCAAAATAAAAAGCTTAATTAATTTAAAAGCTATATTGAGGATTTCATATCTATTTCATATGTTGATATGAATAATCATGTTTTTTTAAAAGAGTTTCATTTAGATGTGTGAATTTTTATGGTATGCATGTTAAAGGAAAAAAAAGTTGTAGACTTTAAGTTGTGGGAAAATTTGAATTACTAAATGTGTTAAATTTGACTAAGTATGGATTTTTTTATATATAATTGTTGGATTCTGTGGAAATATATTTAAATATTTAATTGATTAAAATAAATGTTGATACTTATGCTTGTTAGTGATGCTTGTGAAAAATGATTTGGTTTATAGTATTTAGTTATCTATATATTTTTTTAAAAAAACTTTGATAGATCCCATTTAAAGGAGGTGTTACCAAAATCTTGTTATAAATGGATATATGCACTAAAATGAAAAACCATAAACCATATATTTAGAATTTAAGTGAATATGTTTAATTTTTTAGTTATATTGTTTAGATGTTGAGAAAAATTTTTAGGGTCGAAACAAAGTGGTTGCGCCTCTTAAAGCAGTAGTGTTTTTGAGCATGCAGTGTATTTAGGTGCCTAATCATGAAGAAGACCTGATGCATATGTTAATGACACAGTGCAGGTTTGGCGTCTCATCTGCTAAAGATCCTTATTCTAACAAGTTAATTGTGGAATGGAAGCCGAATTTAATCACGTAAGAAAATTTATTTTCTCCAAACATAAAATTAAATTAATGATTATGCATTCATATAGTTTGGAGTTAATTAATTGATTTTAGGTTCACAAATATAAAAGTGACGCGAACAATAACATCAACAACGAAAGCATCTATGGAAATGCCTTTGTTTCAAAAGAGCCACCTTAAAGATCATCCAAAATGGATGCCTATAGTTGAGACTTGGTGGAGAAAGTTTAAGGTTAATACATATATAATCAATACTTTTAGTTAATAAACATTTTTTTAAAAAACATTAGAAACTAATTATTTTATTCAAATGATTACAAGGAAAATTTTTGGTGGGATGTTGCAAAAACTCTAGGATTTCCAGATGAGTCTCGGGAAATCATAGCGCAACTTGGTGAGTTTTAACATGATATGTTTATAATTTTTAATAAAATTGTAATATTTTTTATCGTTATATTGTTTTTAGTTTAACTAACTTAAACTAGGTTGTGCGATTTCTAGTACAACTCGTACATTTATGCTAATAAAAGAGTGGAGTTAGATGACTTTAAGTGTTGAAGAATTTTAGACCTCTCCACATCACTAAGAGTAATTGGAAGAGATATCTAGAGTTCTTGATATCAGAGGATTTTAGAAGGCAGTCACAAAGTGGATCCTTAAACAGAAACAATCCATTAACAAGCATAATGGTGGGTTGCTTCCTTTTATTAACCATGCAAAACACATGGTAAGAGCCTATTTTATTTTGCAGGTTACACAGCTTGGACACAAGCCAACTCTAATGGAATTATATATGGAAAAAAATATAAAGGGAGGATATATAGAAAGGTGTAGAGGTTTATGGACAATCAAGCCAAGGAGTTCATTGTAAGTAAAATTTGAAACCTTTTGTATATTTTGTTGACATATTTTTGGTGATATCTTTAACTTTTTTTATGTGTGTAGGAGCAATATAGCATCGACATGCGTGCCTAACACGGGGAGGGCATTTCAACACATCTAGAACACAATCTAGAGTTGTTGTTGGAGGCTAAAGCAATTGATAGACTCAATAAGAATCGAGTTTATGGTATCTCTATGACTACAGTCCGAGATATGAGGCTGGGTTGTAGTGTCTCAACCATATACACCTTACAATCCAGCTAGAGACAACCATCACCACGGTTAAAGAGTTGCTTGAAAAAAAAAATTGATGCTTTGAGGGTTGGAATGAAGGCAAAGTAGGAAGAACAAAGTAGGAAGCAATGAGAGGAGATGATGACATACTTGTCCATTCATTATCCTCCTCCTTTTGGACCTTCATGGGATTTTTCTCCCTCTCCACTTGCACCTTCAGCTCATTTTTTATACACACACATTTGCAATTGGTCTTTTTTATAGTTAAATCAATAATATAAAATGTCACCGTTCAATTCAATTTAGTTGTTTAATGTGAAATTATTTAATAGTATTTTTAAAAACCACTAAAATACCAATAGACATAACAATTATGTTGGTGCTTTCGTCAGTAATATTGATGTATTTTCATAGAAGAATTATAGAGAGTTGTGAGCTATTTTGATATTAACCAATAGAACATATTGGTCGGTGTGTCTATCGGTAATCTGTCTGTGACATACGATATACAAATGGATTTGTCTGTCGACATATCCATTAGTAAATATTATTGATGGATATGTTGACAAACAATGGTTGATGCCTATTTTGCATCACCAATGACAACAAGTTGTCAACCTATCTATTAGTGTATAAATCATCGATTGAATTACTGACAAATATAACATCAACGACAAGACACTTGCTAATGACATGTTTTCATCGATAAGTCCATCAATGATTTTGAGACCAAAAAAAATAAAGCGTTATATTTTGGGTGATAAGCATGGTTTTTTTATTGTTTATGTTTTTTTAGCTCATATTTATCGGTTTAGTTTATTGTGTTGGAATCAAAATTGATGTTTTGTTTTGGATTGTGGTTTTGGGTGATAAACATGATTTTTAATTTTTTTTTATCTTAGACTTCCTAGTTTAGTTTGTTGTTATGGAATCAAAATTGGCGTTGTTATTTTGACATATAAACTAATTTTTTGCTTTTGGTGTTTGCGTGTTGTTTAAGTGGCAACTTTTGTTAGCTCTCGACAAAATTGGGGAGGTGCTATTGTTTCTCCTTTGTTTAGACTGTTTTTGTTTGTTTTGGCAAATGTAGAGTTGTTGCAGATAACGTTTTTTAGTTTCCATTTTATTTTCAAGTTGTTGTCATTTATTTTTGCGAGCTTTCTTTGAACATGATTTGCTCTCTGTAAATGCTTCATCAATCAGGTTTGTCTTCAGGTTTTTTTTTTTGTTCAGTTTCCTATTTTGGATGATCTTCTATTTTCACATGATTTGCCCATTTTCTTTTGTCGGTTGCGTTTTTTGTTTTTCATTGCGTTTTCATTTCCAAGACTTGAGCTATATTTCACCGGCGTTTGATTAATCTTTGTGTTTTTTATTTTATTCAAATATTTTGCTCTTGCTTTGTCCTTTTTTTTCTTTGCCTTCTTTCTACATTTATTAGAGAAGGGGAGCTTGCATGGGTTGTTGTGACCATTGGATGATTGTTTCCTGCTTTCTATGCTTTGAGTAGGTTTTTGTATTTTAAACCAAACCTCATGCAAAAAAATCTGTAGTCTCCCATAAGTTTGATGCGAGATATGGTTAAAAATTATTAAAAATCCATATCTTAATTGTTAAATATTGGAGCTAACATATGGTTCATACAATGATAAGCTGTAAACTAGATTTATCAATGCAATGGAGATAAAGAATCCTGGATGGAAAGGTAAATATCTTTTAAATTTCTTTATGATCGCATTACAAGTTAAAAATAATAATTGTGTTAATTAATTGTTTACAAGGATTGGTTTTTTCTATTTGATTTAATTATGTCAAATAATCATTTCAACCTAATAGTTTAAACTTTTAGGTGAGGTCTCAAGATATGATTTATATTATTTTCTAACACAACCCCCTCAAGTAAAAACCATTTGGGCTTGAAACTTACACATGCCCACATTACATTGTGCTTAATGTGTATCAAATAAATGGGGATGGTGAGATTCGAACTCGTGTCCGCTTGGTCATCAAGGTTCTAATATCATGTTAAATAATCATCTCAACCTAATAGCTTAGACTTTTAGGTGAGGTCCCAAAATATAATTTATATTATTCTCTAATAGATTAAAACATATTTGATGTTTCAGTCTTGATATATATATATATATATATATATATATATATATATATATATATATATATATATATATTGGTGGTGTCCAACAAAAAAAATCAATGCTACGCTTTTTAAAAAACACTTCAAATTTAAACCGTGTTTCCAAATATATCTCAAGCATTAAGCTTATTAGCTTATATAGCTAATTAATGTTTTGGATCAAACTTTGATACACCTTCTGTGTTGGTGCTAGCATCTTTTACAATAAAAAAAATAAATATGATTGGACTTCAAAAGTAAGGCAGAGATCCTATTTAACTATTACTCAATTATGTATGATCACCATCTCATGCACAAATCTGTCTTTAATATACAGAGCCAAGGCATGGTTTCTTGAACCAATATGCTATCTCTAAATTTTTAATTATTAATTAATTATTAATTAATGATAGATACATGTAGATAAGATTAAAATGAGCAGTTTTCTTGGAGCCTTATCGTATTTAACTTTCTTTGTTACATTAATGAGATTCTCTAAACTGTCTAGAATCATGCTTGGACGATGTTGACAAACAAATTGTTGATTTACTTGTCAGTGTTTACTCTCTCTAATCTTCCATGTTTGTCGTGGGACCTAATCATAGTTAAATTGAGCTTTGAAGCCAACCCTTGTGAGTTTGACAGAAAAGTAGTTGTGTCTTGAAGCCAAGACAAAAAAAAAAAAAAAGGAACAACAACTCAAAAAAGAAATTATATGCTTCATCAAGAGTACAGTTTCAAGGGTAATTTCTTATAATAGCTCCAAATAAGGGGAAAACTTGAGATACTCTTTATTGCATCCTTGAGTGCCATGCTTCTTAAGGGAAAAGGAAGGAAAACAATCTCCGAAATAATTCACTCGCAAGATGTTAGTCTAGTAGAGTTCTAAGTATAGCAAAGCGATCGTCGTTGCAGCCACCAAGTTGCGGCTCTACATGAAGGGAAATTCTTTAAAATCTAGAGGTCACCAGGAAGCTTGTTATGTGGTTTGTTGATCTCAAATAGTTTGAAAAGGTGTTAAAATAAAATAAAATAAAAGTTAATTTCTTAATTAGATACAACATTAAGATTATTCACATTCGTTTGATTTTGTTGTTTATAAACATATCTAGTTGGATTTGCAAATTATCAATTTGAATACTTTTTTTGATGGTATATGTTAAACTTGGCTTGAGTTCAACTTCACCTCGATTTTATTTAGACAAACAAATCAATTGTGACCACCATGATATTCAACTTTGCTTATATAGCCCTTGAATGAAGAATTAATCATATCTTTGTGTAGAAACATAAATTTATATCAATTAAAATTTGTCATATGTCATTTTTATTTTAATTTTACATGAAATGATAAAATAAAATTGAAATAAATGACATGGAAAATAAATGGGCTTCCATATATTTCTTAGTCAATGAAAAGTTAACACATGGAATGAAATATTTAAGATATCTTATCATAAATATAAGATCCTATAAATAAAAATCAACCAATAAAATAATATCATATGGTATTAGAAAAAGGACTTGAAAGCCCTTACAAACTCTATAAATAGAGGGTCTTACCCTGGACAAAAGGATGAGAAAATGATTATCAGGGAAACAAAATTTTTATCAAGACAAGCACTTCAAGCAAGAAATATCTCTAAAAAACTCTCAAGCCTCCTTCATCTACGCTTGAAGTCTACAAAGAATAAAACTCTATTGGATCAAACCTAAACCCCCATATGAGTTCTTTAACAACACTTTAAAGAAAAAAACAAAAGTATTATTCAAAACATTAAATTACCAAATTTTGCTTCGCAATACATGCCCAAATTTTTGTTTTTACAAGGCACAAATCTTGACTTAATTTCACAAATAAATCAAGTCACCACATATCAAATTTAAGGGAAGAATCAAAGAATTATTTATTCTTTTGTAAAAATATTTTAAATAGAGTTGTACCAAGTCATATATTTTAATAAAATCAAATATTTGTACAAATGTGCTTATCAAATTTCATGTGCTCAAAATTATGTCTACAAATTTCTAGTGATTCTACTGAGGACATCTCTACCTCTAATCTCTTCCCTTTAAAAAAGAATTTTCAACAACCTTTCAATGGCAACTAGGAAGAACATGGTCACCATTGTCGCTTCTAAAAGCAACAAGGCTACTGATTCAAGTCGCCGACATACCGTTGAAGATTCTTTAACCCCAATCATTGAAAACAAAATTCATCATCGAGTTATATGCATAAACTAAGTCGATTCTTAAGCTGTTGTCAACATCGAATGCAAAGAAGGCACGAGAGTTCGCTCCAAAGTTAAAGTTACAAGTCACTCCACCACAAAAATCAAGCGGGGGTGTGTCGACTTTTCTTCGACACTCAAGGTGACTACTTCAGCAATCCACCCATGAAGACTCCTTCATGTCAATCACCAAATAAGGCTTCGAGTTTTGGAACTATGTCAGTGATGTGGCCAGGAATACATATTTGAAGGATCAAATGGCTAACTTAACAAAACTTGTCGAGGGTAAAGAAGACCATTGATGAGCCAATGCCCTGAAAGATGCGTCAAAAGTCTATACCAGTTAAAGAGGAGGTTTTCTCAGCTCAAAGTTTAAGAAAACTCGTTACACTAAATGAGTACATGCCAAGGGAGTTGAGAAGTATGGAAAATATATTAACTACTTCCTATCAAGTTGATAAAGAGAAAACTTATACTGAAGAAACCATGGAAGAAAGAAATAATGACTCTTTAAACTTGCCTCATGATGTATACATCACAAAGATATCCTTTAACGATGAACACATATTGCTTGGATCCAAACTCCATAATCACCATATTTTTTTTATCAAATTATACGTCATTGAAAAGATGGTGAATCATATTTTGGTGGATAATACGACTGTCAATATACTACCTTTTAAAATCATAAAAGAGCTTGGAATTTTTATGGATGAACTCCTTCCAAGTCATCTAATGATTAAAGGCTCTAATTATTAAGGGCAGAATATGTGGGAAAGATAAGACTTATGATACACATGAAAGGTATGGACTCCAATGTATTTTTTCACATCATAGATGCCAAAACTACTTTTAACATGCTATTTGGACAACCATGGATATATGAAAATGACATCGTCTCCTTAATGACCCACCAATGTTGTCAAAATAAACAAGTGAGAAAGTTAGTGGTGAACAACGACCCCTTTACCATAGGCAAAACACACTTTACCGATGCAAAATTATATTTTAAGTTAACCATGATGAAAGCACCATAATATCCACTTAACCACCAAGAAGAGGGAAAAGTTGACTCTAAAAGCTCAAAAGAAAACAAGTCATCTACAAATGAAAGAGTAACTTGTCCAATGAAGAACAAAGGAAAAGAAAATGTAGTAGAAAACTTCGTTGATAATAAGGTATCACAATGGTACTATGATATATCCTCGTATCAACAAGAAAAGAGGGTCATTCTTCTTCTACTAAGGATGGAGATAAGATCACCAAGGGGCTCAAAAACTTGACCTTGCCAGCTACTAATCTTGTATTAGTCAAGGTATCAAAACCTTTATTGAAAAGGTTTTGTTTATCAAACTAAATCAGTGGTTACAAATCTCTAAGGACTCCCTAATAAATGAGCAAATGGTTTTGATCCCAATGCCTTAAAGCTTCTAGACAGGGCTGGTGATAGTCATAAAAATGTTAATAAATTAGCAAATAATGGTAATATGACTCAAATTAAAGGTAAACAAGTTTCTACAAAGACTAGGAGGATTTGGAGAGAGAAGAAAACTTCTAGCAAACCTTCAAAGGCTGCTCTTGGATATCAATCTTCTACAACACTTTATTTTAAGATTAATAAAGAGGCCTCACGATATATAAATGTGGGAGAAGTGAAGGACAAACAACAAAGTCAGCCTAAACCTCTTAAAGCTAGGTCTGAGACTGTCTTGGTGTGACTACGACTCGTGTTTTATTATTTGATAGGATTAGAATCTAAAGGAGTAGAAGGACTCTAAAACAATTTCAATCTACACAAGACTTAGACAACCCAAGTCAAAAGATGAAAGTATGTACTCGATCATCAACCAAATCTGATGGAAGGTTTATATGATTGTTATAGCAAAATACCTTCTCATATGAAGAGACAATGTAAATAGATGGTGAGTGATGAGGCGACACTAAAAAGAGAAAACACGCGATAGTGATCATAAACCCCTATGATGAAGAGAAATAAAGAGAAATAATGTATCTCACTTCAAATCACATCACTATTAAAGATGATGATAGTGATAAGCTTCTTGTTGAAGAAGATATTGAAAAGGCTCTGCCCATTTTTGAATTAGAAAATAAGCCTACAATAGATGAACTTAGGTACCATTGAAAACTCACGCCCAACCTTATCAAAGCAAACTTATCACCTGAAGAAAAAAGGGATTACATGGAACTTTCGATAAAGTATCGAGATATCTTCATTTAGTCTTATGATGAAATGCCAAATTAGACCCAGGGGTTGTTATTCATCAATTAGCAATAAAAATAGGGCAAGGATTGTAAAATAAGCTCAACATTGTTTTCATCATGAACTCATCTCACTAATTATGGTTGAAGTCAACAAACTTATCCAAGCTGGTTTCATTCGTGAGGTCAAATATCCTATATGAATTTCAAATATCATGCTGGTGAGAAAGAAGAATGGCTAGATCCGTGTTTGCGTGGATTTTTGAGACCTTAACAATGTTTGTCCCAAAAATGACTTTCCATTTCTAATCACTAAGATCATGATTGATGCTACCATAAGTGTCAACCATGATGGTTCATTTGGCAATAATTAGATTCAAATGGCACCTGCGGATGAGGAAAAGACATCTTTCTAGACTCTGAAAGGGATATATTGCTATAAAAGCATGCCTTTTATCTTGAAGAATACATGTGCCACTTATCAAAAGGCGATGCAGAATATGTTTCACCAACATGTTGAATGCTATGTTGATGACCTTGTGGTGAAGTCAAAAGAAAAAAAATCATTTGCATGATCTTTGTCTAGTATTTGAACGTTGCGCTGTTACTAACTAAAGATGAACCTAGAAAAATGCACATTTGGTGTGTCATCGGGAAAATTCCTAGGATTTATAGTTCGACATCGAGGAATTAAGATTGATCCATCTAAGATCGATGCCATCTTAAAAATGTCAGAGCCAAAAAACATTTACGAGTTGAAGGGTCTCCAAGAAAGTTGGCTTATATACAAAGATTCATTTCTAACTTAGCAGGTCAATGTCAACTATTTACTTATTTGATAAAGAAGGATACATTAATTTATTGGGATGAAGCTTATACTAAGGTTAAAGAGTATTTACTTAATTCATTTGTCGTACAAGCACTAGTACAAAACACCCGTTTATCCTCTATATTACAACTCAAATACGTTCATTGGGAGTGCTGTTGGCATAACTAAATGATAAAGGCAATGAAAGTGCTCTCTATTACTTTAGTATGATCTTAAATGGGGATGAACTGAATTATTCTTTAACAGAGAAGACATGTCTAATATTAATGTTTGTAATATAGAAGTTAAGGCATTACCTCTAATCACATTCAATACAACTAATCTCTCGAGCTGACCTTCTCAAGTACGTCATCTCAAGGCCAATACTAGTGAGAAGATTGGCGAAATGAGCTTTATTGCTTTAAGAATTTGAAATCATCCATGTCTCATAAAAGGCGATCAAGGGGCAAGCACTAGCTAATTTTCTTGTTGATCATTGTATTCCCGATGAATGAAAGTTCTCTAAATGCCCGTCTGATAAAGTTGTCTTGTTCATTAAAATGTCAGAATCATGGAAAATGTTCTTTGATGGTGCAACATGATAAAACAAAGCTAGAGTTGGGGTAATCTTCATCACACCTGAATGAGAGGTCTTCTCGTTCACCTTCTCACTTACTAAATGTTATTCCAATAACATGGTTGAATATCAAGCTTTTATTTTTAGGCTGGAGATGGTGGTGAATATAAAGATGCCTCACCTTAAAGTGTTTGGGGATTCTCAATTAGTCATCAAGTAACTCCTCTCACTTTATAAAGTCAAGAAGCCTGGATTTGTCTTATATTACAAGTATGCACTAAAACTAGTGACATTACCTGATTGCGTCCCTTTAAAACATGTACCACGAAACGAGAATAAGCAAACCAATTCTTTAACAAATCTGACATCAATATTAACATCATATAGTGAGGAAATAAAAGTCCTTGTATGTCAAATATGGGTCATTCCACTGATGACTCGTGATGGAGAAGAGAAAGAACAAGTGAGTGTAGTTTCTGTCTATGAGATTGAAAAAAAAAGATTGGTGCCAATCGCTTATCGATTATTCAAGACATAGTAAGTTACCTAAAGACCCACTCCATAAGACATAGGTGGGGCAAAGAGCTTTTCGCTTTATATACTTCCAAAGAACTCTTTATTGACACTCGTTTAATGGAGTCTTTTTGTGTTGTCTTAAAGAAGAGGAAGAAGCTATAAAAGCACTAGAAGAAACACACTCAGGGATCTGTAGAGCATACCAACAAGTCCTAAACTTCACTTTTGAATTAAAAGAATAGGGTACTACTGGTCTACAATGGTGAAATATTGCATGAACTATGCTAGAAAATGCTAAAGTTGTCAATTACATTCTAATTTGATCCACCAGCCACCCAAGCCTTTGCACTTGACAATTGCTTCTTGTCCCATTAATACTTGGGGACTTGATGTGGTGGGGTCATTGTCGAAAAGCTTAGAGGGCATCTTTACATATTAGTTACAACCGGTTACTTCTCAAAGTGCTTAGAGTGGGATGAACAAACATCATCTATTGTTATGTGGTAGCAAGGTATATCATAAATGATAATGGAAAGGAGATCTACAATACAACCATGCATAAATTATGTGCACAGTTCAGTTTAGAACAACATAACTATTCTATGTACAATGATCTGGCTAGTGGCTTGGCATAAGCTTTTAAAAAGACCTTATACGATATTCTCAAGAAGGTGGTGAATCGCTTAAAGAAAGATTGGCATGATAGAATTGGAAAAACGTTATGGGCTTATTATATTAGGTCAACTCAAGCTAAGAGTTGCAATCCAAGAAAGACTCTTTAATGAAGACAATGCCCATTTATGCCTTGAAGAACTTAAAGCTATAAATGAAAAGCATCTTGAAGCACAATAACGATTAGAATGTTATTAAACCTGACTTTACAAAGCTTTCAATAAGAAAGTATGACTACGTTCATTTGAAGTAGGAGATCTTGTCTTGAAAGTACGATGCCAATAATTATATCAAAACTCATGGGCAACAAATTCCTCTTCAAATGGGATGGATCTTATGTGGTTCAAGAAGTCTACACTAATAGAGCTTATAAAATTATCGATGAGAATGAATTGAGGATTGGGTTTATCAATGAAAAATTCTTAAAGAGATAGTATGCTTGAAATCTGATGTAACACTTGGCCTGTATGAGCTAAAACTGCGAACAACATAAAAAAACAACACAAAGTTTTTTTAACTACGTTATGACTTGATATTTTATCCATAAAGATAAATAAGCAACTAAAACTTGTTCTGCGTACAGTTATACAAAAAAATAAAAATAATTGAAAATGTTTTTTGAACAACGTTGTCATACCCTATTTTTGGGTCACTCCCAAATTCATTTATTTTTCAAAAAAAATTAAAAAAAAAAACAGAACAGTGCATGGTGCCATTTTGAACGACATTGTGCTGCTTCTTCTCCTCCTGCGAATGCAGAGACAGGGGAGAATAAGGCTTTTTAAAATCCTTCTTTTCCCGCTATTCTCTCTCTCTCTCTCTCTCTCTCTCTGTCTTACTGTCCTCACTTGCCTAAAAATACACGACATGGCTCATGCTCCCACGTACCCTGCCAAATGAGGGCATCATGCCTTGCAAACGGTCAGTCACCTTACCTTACAGAGGTAAGGTAGCCTAGCTCCCCTATGCACCATGATGGGACAGAGCAGGGGGTCCCTCTCCTCTTGCTTATAAATAAGGGGAGGAAAAAAAAAGGAGGTGGGGGACAGATTGCAAGAGAAGAGAGAAGCAACAGAAGGTGAAAGAGGAGGAAGAATTGTTTGAAAACAGAGGGGCAGGGGAGAAGATTACAGAGGAAAAAAGAAGAAGAAAAAGAGAACCACCGTTGTTCTTCCTCTCCTTCGCCACAAGTAGCACTACTGTCAACCTCTCACCATTTTTCTCTCCCTGCTGCAACACCCGTGAAGAAGAAAAAGCTGGCACCTCTGCACATACAGGAAAAACAGTAGCAGACATTGCCCACCATCGCAAAGAAAAGTCGTCATCGCTACGCCACTATGCTCCATCATCGCTCCGCCAACAACAATAACCACCATTACAAATAGAAGAAGAAAGGAGAAGCAGGAGATAGAAGCGGGGAGAAGAAGAAATACAGAAAAAAATAGAAATAGAGAACATAGCAGAAGAAAAAACGCAGAGAAGACGAAGAAAGGTTGACCACCGTCCAGCCGTTCTCCGGTCAGCAATCGCCAGCAGCACCGCCTCGAAGCCACCGCAGGTCTGCCCCCCTTCCTTCCTCTTCCTCTTCTTTTTCTTCTTTGTTGCACCGTCTCCACTGTTCACTGAGCCAGACAAGTCCGACCCAGCCCAGTCTAAAAATCCAAAAAAATATTTCAAAAAATTTGTGATTTCCCCGCGTATTATTTTACTGAATTTTGGCTAATATCGGTTTGTATTTTTATATCGTAAAAATACAAATCCAGTATTAAAATACTCAATTTTCATCGAAACAGGAAAAAAAACATGTCTTTGTTTTCATGCATACGACTAAGTCTCTAAAAGCACAAAAAAATTATATTGTATTTTCATACAACAAAGAAATCTTATATATATATATATATATATATGTTTTAGCATGCATTTTGGCTTTAATAACCAGTTTATTAAAATCATGAGAACTTGGCAAATATTTCAAAAAAATCCAAAAAAATTATTGTGTTTTCTTTTAATATCAGGGATTACAAATTTATATGTAAAATGTATTCCTGATATTAAAAAGGTAGTTCTTTTATTGACGTTAGGATGGTTAGGTTTTACCCGATAAGATAAGGATCTCATTACTGAGAAGGACTTTTCTTAAACCATAGACAGACCAACAATTAGAAATACAATAAAACCTTAGCATATATCAAACAATTAAATAATACAGCTTACCTTAGGTAGGGTGTATTTGGGATGTTAATACCTTCTTTTTACGCAACCAGTCTTCGTACCTGATCTCCGAGACCAGTTAGGGTTCTTAGTGATAAAAATACTAGGTGTCGAATCCCATTTCATTTTCCACTAATAAAAGACAAGAGTTCCTTGTCTCCCTTTATTTGTCAGATAGATACAATACATCTGAAAGGGGTGAACGATAGTCGAGACGCCGCACACGTGCGACAAACATTGTTACTTGATCCTTTATCCATAAAGGTACAAAGGGAACATAGAAATCATTCTAAGTACAATCACACCATCCTGAAGAAAAAAAAAACTATTTGAATCCATATGATTCTTCACAAAAAAAAAGAATGTAAATAACTTGACAACACAATCACAACATGGAAACATGGGTAACAGGACGCAAACATAAACAAAATATATACTTTATTGATAAAACAAATTCTACTACATCAAATGTATATTGTCAACATAAATTCATAAGCTAGTGTTACCAAAATTAAAAAGCATTCCAAGATATAAGAAACAATCGGCATATTATATCTTTCAGTTATGTCCTTCTAACTCTCTTTATTTGGTCTCTAATAGTCCTCTCAATTTTTGAAGAACGATTGTGTTGGGTTCAATTATTACAAGTGAAGTAGATATTGTGGTGATCTCTTCTCAAATGCCAGAGGTGATGACTTTTCTCTTAAAAAAACTCTTCATCATGCGCCTTAAGGGGTGACTCTAACTCGATCTTCTTGTGCTGGAGCTCTATGAGTTGTTCTATTATTTTTGTTATTTCATCATTAGTGGTGGAAAAAGATCTAGAGGCCTCCTCTTCAATAGCTTTGGAAAATTACCTTCTAGCCGCCATCATAAATGCTACTTTAAAAGTACTAGGACAAATAAAACCAACATCTTTACTAGGAAATACAAATTTACACAGCCAGCACAAGGGAAAAGCTGCTAAAAAAACTTCATCCTAAATCCGTGAAAGAACATTAAGTTCTTTAAAAGGATACATGAATTTTCTAAAGCGAGTACGAGACTCTTCAATTCAGCCTAATGGATAAATAATCTTATTGGATTCACTAGACTTATAGAGAAAGACACCTTATATCTCAAGTCATCTCTGAACCAAAATTCTACCCAATCTTAAAGATTCATTACATAATCATCATTAATAGTCTCATATTCTTGTTTTATAAGTGAAAGGATGGCTACCACACAAATTTCTTTCTTCTTCTGAAACAGTTGCATAGGGGAACAATTCCTATTTGATGAAACTACGGTCAGCTTACCTACACTAATATTCTTTCCCCTTTCAACATCCTATGGAAGCATGGAAGCTGTGAGTATACAAGAAAACTATGGATGGTGGCGAGGATTAGTTCAAGCATCGTCTTTACAATGAACTTGAAGCTCGATGTTGCTCCTCCCAATAAAGTTGTTTTTATTGCTAAAAATCAAATGAAAAGGACAATAATAAGGAAAACATAGAGACAATGTAAACTTGATAGACAGGTTGCCATAACTTGTCCTGCAAAATGTCTCAACTTATTAAGAAGATTCATCCACTTCATTCCCAAATGCAAGGCGGTTGTCTACATCTTACATGAGCTCTCAATCCTTTCATCGGTGTCTTAGAATCAACATAGGGAGAGGTTACGATATGTATCTTCTCGTGAATATGTTCACTTATTTTTAAGTCTAAGTGAACTTATCTCAAGGGAACTTATGTACAAACAAAGATTTTCTACTAATCAAAATTTATCGTATCTTATTTTTACATAAAATAAAATTAAAATAAATGACATGAAAAATAAATGGGTATCCATATAATTTTTGGTCAATGAAAGGTTGACATATGGGATAAGATATTTAACATATCTTATCATAAATACAAGATTCCACAAATAAAAATCAATCAATAAAATAATATCATGTGGCATTGGAGAAGAACTTGAGAACCCTTATAAATCTCTATAAACAGAGGGTCTCGCCCTATAAAAAAGGAGGAGAAAAAGATACTTAAAGATACAAAATTTTCTTTAAGACAAGCACTTCAAGCAAGGAACCTTTCTCAAAAGCTCCCAAGCCTCTTTCATATAAGCTTGAGGTCTACAAAAAACGAAACTCTGTTGAATCAAGTCTAAATGCCTCATAAGAGTTCTTCAACAACACTTTGAAGACAAATCATAGGTACTCTTTAAAGTATCAAATCATCAAATCTCGCTTCACAACACACGTCCAAATTAGTAATCTTGCAATACACAATCTTGGCTTGATTTCACAAATAAATCAAGTCACTACATATCAAATTCAATAGAAGAATCAGAGGATTGTTTATTTTTTTGTAAGAATATTTTAAATAAAGATTGTACTCAATTATGTATTTTAATAAAATCAAATATTTGTACACATGCACTTGTCAAATTCCTGGTGCTCAAAATTATGTTTACACTTTGATATATATATATATATATATATATATATATATATATATATATATATATCCATTTTACATTTAATTATTAACAACACATATTTTAAATATTAGCATTTATTGCACATAAGTCCAATTACATGTTGTTAAGAATTAACAATAAATTAAGATTGTGTTTATTTTTGTGGCGGCTTTTATGGTTATAGTTTGCAAAAGGTAAGTTTAGAAAAATTACTTTTTATTGTGGTTGATTTGATTTAAGTATGTATTTGGTTAAAGTTGTTGTTGAAGTTATTATTTAGCAAAAAGCATGTTCAAGGTGTTTGGTTACAGTTGATGTTGGTAATAAAATGACCAAAATAGACATATATTAATTTATTATTTTATAATTACATTATGTGCATTTCATTATTAATACATTGTAAAAACAACCATGTGAATTACAACACTGGTTTTATTATACAATTAAACTTGCTGCAATCTCATCATGGTTTTATTGTATAATTAAACTTGCTATAATCTCATCACGAACATGATCCATAAGCAAAACCCTCTAGTTTCTATGGGTTTGTGAATGTGTAACCACATCGTTTAAAAAATCCATAGGAACAAAATCAGGATGCGATCGAATTCCACAAAGGCCACATCCTCTTGCGACTTCCTTCTAATGTAGTTATGTAATGTCATGAATACAACTACAATCTAAACTTGTGTTCTGTAAGGAAAAGAAGACATTATGCAAAATTTTCCACCTTTTTTTCCACACTCTAAATGTACATTCTATCACACAACGTATTAAGGAGTGAACACGATTGAAGATTTCCTCCCAAGTTCTTGGTTTTCCTCGCCTGCAAAATTCTAGCAAATAATATTTTTGACCTCTATATAGATATAAAAAGCCAAACTCGTTAAGATATCCCAAATCAACCACGTAATATTTGCCTGCAATAACATATACTAACTTTGTTATTTACTCCCTGATTATTACAATAACATTAACTTCTTTGAAAATAAATAACATTACATATTCTGGTTAGTTAATACCTTCCAATGGCTTCAAAAATTTGATATTATGATTGTCAATTGCATCAAGGAAAATCCGTGTATCGTGTGCACTATTCTCTCATCTAACCCAAATAAAAATAAATTACATGTCATAGCTACATGTAGCCATTACATTTTGTGCCAGTACACCTTTTCCGTCGATAAATAGTATTTGATTTTCTGCAGTTACACACACTTGCACACGCGTGCCATCAATAACACCAACATAATTCTGCATGAAAAACAATAAGCCTTAAGCATCAGTGTTTAGTTATTAAGCTTAAAGTTTTCCAAATTATTCTTACAGATTATTGATTAAAAATTTTGTTATTGTTACCTTGAAAATAGGCATATATCTTGGATTGTTCATAATTTCACGCGTTATAACATCAAATGCAAGTACACAAACTATTCTAAGAACTTCATTAAAATAAACACTATTAGTTCTCTAGAATGTTGAAATTTCTTTTGAACATTCTTATTTAAAGCACCTAATACTAATGTATACATAAATATTCTGACCTTCTTAAAAACACAAATCCTTCTTAATGCTTTTGACTTGTACCGACTTTACAATTCAAAGCAAAGACTTTGAAATGTAATCACATCCATCCTAAACAGGTTTGCACATTGTTTTCATTGTCCATGTACAATTTTATTCAACCATCGCATTCATGTGCTGTGCGAAATCATACATGGTTCTTTATAAATATAATTATTATAATATAGTGCGAAAGCTCCGGTAGTATACAATACTAGTTTACGACGATCAAACTTTCTACTCCAAAATGGCTCACCTTCCTTATCTAAACTATTTTTTTCATCATCATCATCATCATCATCATTGTTATTAAGAAACTGCTTTCATTCCTATAGTGACAAAAAAAACAAAAGTTTTAAGATAACACAAGAGAAGGTGGAATAACTTTTGCATGTTTACTTTAGCAAGATCTATTAAAATATATGACATTAGTTTGTCAAGACATAATAGAAGAAAAGAAAATACAAATACATCTACATGAAGGAAATTATGCTTTTTAGAAGAAAATGAGGGAAATTTGGTTCGGTTTGATGAGAAGAAACAAAGCATGCAGAAGATGATTTCCTGAGGGTTTTCAAAGAATATAGAGAGAAGAGGAGGGTGCTTAGGAACGATGAGAGTAGAATGGCTTGTCTATGACAATGGTTGTAAACACTTGTTAAGTGTGTGTTTAGTAATACAATGTTTTTTAAATAAGAATATATAATAATATTTTTTTTCTATTTTTTATTTTATTTTACATGAGCATGTTGAACCATGAAAAAAAATTAGAAAATTTATTTAATATTTTTTCAAACAAAATTTTTTTAAAAAATAACTTAAACAAGCACTACATGAATCTATTTTTATGTTTGTCCAATCCATTCAAGTGAAGTGCTGTGTAGCTATGGTTTTATATATATTACATACTATATCATGTAAAAATATAAAATTAGATTAAATATAGAAATTTTAATTGCTATACACAACCAAAAATAAAAACAATCAATAATTCATTAAATTAATAAAAATAAGTTTCTTTAAAGTAGTATGATTGTTACATGATGTCGTAGGATGTCACAAGCAAAAACCAAGGGTGTTTAAATAAGCTATGTATTAAATTCGACAGGTGAAAGCAGACGGACATATCTAATATTAGAATAGTGTTTAGGAATGTAATACTAGTTGTTTTATAAAGTATTTTTTATTCGAAAATATATTAAAATAAAAAAAAATTATTTTTAAAAAATTATTTTTAACATCGGTATATTAAAATAATCTAAAAATCCCCAAAAATATTAATTTAAAGTAAAAAAATTAAAATTAAAATTAAATTTTTTTAAAAATATTTTTAAAACATAAAAATAAACAAGAATTTGAAAGAAAGAAAAAAAGAAAGAAGAGAACATGTATATTTGTTGGGTTGTGCTGCGGAATGGAGTGGAGTGGCCGTTCTAGAAATTCTAGACATTTTGGCTGGGATCTTAGTTTTTAGTTATGTTTAATAATACTTTTAAATATAATCTTATCAGTTTTTTTTAATTATTATTATTCTCAGAAGCTATTTATAGCTATTTAAAAATAATAGCGTGACAGCTTTTCTAAGAGGGACCGTGAGTTAGAGATCAAAAAAGAAAAGTGAAATCAAAAACAAAAACAAAAATTTCAAAAACCTATGTTTTATTTTATGTTGTAAAAGTATTTTAAAAACAATTTTTATTTTTATTTTAAATTAATATTTTTAATATTTTCAAATCATTTTGATTTATTAATATTAAAAATAATTTTTAAAAAATATTATTTTAATGTATTTTTATTAAAAACATTTTAAAAAACCATTATTATTATATTTACAAAAACACCCTGGAAGACAATGATGACGTTATGCAAGTGTGTTTGTATGTAATGAAAAGAGCAACGGTCTGGGACTAGGGACAGAGTATTGTTTTGGAGTTTTGCGTTGAATAAAGAGGGTTTCTTTGTGTTAATGCCCTTTTATGTTTTTTTTTTTAATAAATTAAGATTTTATTGGTTTTAATCACTGTTATTAAACCCGGTCCAGTCTGACAGGTCGACCCGATAGCTGGACCGATCCGAATTTAATAAAAGACCGGCTGTGACAACAACCCGGCCAAACCCGGCGGGTCAACCCGGGCGAAACCGGACAAGACCCGGTTTTTTTCCTTCAAATATGGGATTTGAAACCCATTAGTATATATACTTTATGTTCCCAAGAAAAAAATCATGTTTTTTCAATGTGGAATAAAAAACCTTTTGGTTTAAATACTTTAACTTAAAAGGATAACATATTATCTTTTCAATGTGGGATTTGAAACCCTTTCATATATATACTCTATGTTCTCGTTAAAAAAGTTATGTTTTTTCAATGTGGGATTTGAAACTCATTAGTATATAGACATAGTAGTATATATACTCTATGTTTCCAAAGAAAAAGTTATGTTTTTTCTAATATGAGATAAAAAACTTTTTTAATTTAAATACTTTAACTTAAAAGCTTAACGTAATATCTTTTTAACGTGGAATACAAAACTTTTTAAAATATTCTTTTAAACTTCATAATATTTATAATCTATATTTACATAGATTTTTTCATATAAAATATTAAAATTTTAAATTTTTAAAATTTTTTCAGATTAATCCAGGTTAACCCAAATTGATCCGCGTCGACCCAAGAAACCTGGGACCTGGCCCCTTGACCGGGTCAACTTCGGACCGGGTTTAATATCTATGGTTTTAATATTTTTAAAAAGAGTTTAAAAACAATTTTTATATATATATATTTACTTTAAATTATTTTTTATGATTTTAAATCTTAATATTAAAAACAACTTTTAAAAAATATAAAAAAATATTATTTAAATATATTTTCAATAAAAAAATAACTACCAATGTCACCGGTACTCCCTGAATTATCTATACCCACCCACCCTCCCTCCCGGTTACCAAAAAGCACACGAATGAAGGGAGGGCGGGCG
>Ga0325410_1000785_pt1 | contig 33661 bp, 10 predicted proteins | sample PopdelMetagenome_16_FD_206182 | JGI IMG/M metagenome (GOLD analysis project Ga0325410, IMG submission 206182) | Populus deltoides microbial communities from Bellville, Georgia, United States - Xylem-PdIQD-R3 | ecosystem: Host-associated > Plants > Phyllosphere > Stem > Wood/Secondary xylem...
TTTTTCTTGGGATTAATTTTAGCTTGAGATGGTAACTTTCCTGTCTTGGATTCTATTTTATACACTGAAGAGGCCAACAATGATATTTGGTTTTCCAAATTTTGAATGCTTGCTCTTGTCTCCTGTTGAAAAGTTTGTGTATTAGTGGCCAAGGATTTTACAATATTCTTTAAAGGCATACTTGCACTTGATGATTGTTGATGAGAAAATGTTGATTTGTCTTGAACAACTATTAGGAGGATAGTCCAAGAAATAGCAGATGCAACAGGCTTTAGCTTGTCTAACCTGTCCCAAAACAACTTGTCTAATGAGAGATGTTTGTTTTGAAAGTGTTTTTCATTATTAGAATGTATTACCTCATTAACTCTTCTAAATGAATCAACTTAGACTCGAAATTGCTATGGATTTGCTGTCATTTTTTAGATTAATTCTCGTGCTTCTTCTAGAGTCTTTTCTACGAGTGCTCATCCACTTGCTATGTCAATCATGCTACGATCCATAGGTAACAATCTCTCATAAAAATATTACAGCAATAATTTATAAGAAATTTAATAATGAGGGCAGCTCACTCACAATTGATTGAAACGCTCCCAATATTCGTATAACGTCTAGTCATTATTTTGGCGAATTCCACTAATTTTTTTTGTGATGGCACCTACTCTTAAAGTTGGAAAGATGAATTGTTGTAAGAACATAATTTTTAAAAATTAGGTGGATCAGACATCATAAATGATTTGAAAATAATGCAAAAACTCAAGGTGAATTTCAAGTGACATACTTCCTATGATCATATCTCTTAATCCACAAGTCTGATTTGGGCAAATGGCTTATCAGATCAAAGAACCAACAGTATACTATAACTAGGTATCAAATTCAGATCATAACATTCACTGAAAGACTAGATTTCGACAAGTTAAAGTTACTAACTCATCATCTTTTTTCTAATTCCTTAATCTCACTATTACTTCAAATTCATCTATCAAAAATATATAAAATCACTTTCAATTACTTCCTATCAATGAAAGACTCAATTAGTATAACATTCACTCTTTAAAAGTAAAAAAATAATAATAATAAATATCATAAAAAATCTAATTCCTAAACATTTCTCAATAACATTAATATGCATGCAAAAACTTAATTGAAGGGAAATGATAGAAAACACATATCTTAAATTGATATAAAATAAATAAATAAAGATTTTGACCCCAGATCAAATCAACTCCTTTATATTCCTCTCCCTTTTTCTGATATAGGCTTTGGTCGTTTGATAAAATAGAATATAAGTTACTAAAGGGTTTAATTTTTTTAATTCTTTATATAATACTAATATACCTGCTATTACTTATAATACCCTTAATTAATAAAAAAATAGTAATAGGAAATCTAATTAATTATATTATTTTATTTATTATTACTTTTTTTTTCTCACACAACCAAATTCCTCGTAACTGTGGTGAATCAGGTTATGTTTTGGTAGTTGAGCTTGTGTAATTTCAAGAAAGCATGATCAACCATGTTATGATCTTCTGCTGCTTTTGTCATGGCTTGTTGATTCAATCAAAGAATTGAGGCATGCCAAGACACCAATTAGAAACCCATCTTTCCAATCCAGATAGCCCTTCTTATTTTTCCTGTAGGCCTGTTTGTTTCTATCTCTGACCAAAGGACAAATAAGTTTTCCTTGCTCGAAGCCCCATTGCCCCCATCTCCTCCACTTTAAATTCCTAGCATTGTTTTCGAAAGCTGATCTTTGTCCTTCCCTTTTTCAATAATTCATCATCTTAGGTCCCTCATGCCCATATCTACTTTTCAGCCCCACGAGGGACATTTGGTTTTTAATCAATTCGAGAAGCTTGAAGACATACAGCTGGACATCATCTCTACCTCCCATTTTCTCATGTAAATCATGACCTGAAATTATTAAAAAAAAAATTCTAAAAGAGAAGGAGTTTTATATTTCATAGAAGAAAATAGTATTTATTGTAATAATTTTTTTTTTTTTTAAGATAAGGATAACTATTATCATCTACAAACTATTTATTTTGCTAGAACTAAAAGTTAAGCAAACTACTATTTCTAACATGGTTTTATAAGAAATACAAGGCTCTTTGTATGCAAGCTAATATATGTATTTCTTGATGAATTAATTTTAAAAAATTAAAATTAAAATAAGAAATTCAATTTCTTTCAAATCCCAAACAAACCATAGCATACAAACTATTTATTGAAAAACAAAATTTTTTAGGAAAAAGTTGTAAAACAATTAAAATATAAAAGTAAACTAAGAATTTCAATAAATTAACTTAAACCATTAATGGGTTAGAAAAATAAGTAAGTTTGCTTAATTGGTGTAGTAAAATTTTAGAAAACATTAAATCAAGAGAGAGATATGCCAACATTGCTTACTTGGTCGATGCTGGCAAGTTGGGTGGTAAGATATGTGAGGATGGGGGCCAAATTCTTCAAGTTGGGTTGTTGTGTTCTTGGCACAAAGAAGAAGAAGAAGAAGAAGAAATAAAGTGAAGGAACTCTTAATTTATTGATGAAATATGGTGATAAAAAAATTCTATCGAAAATTTCGTTTTAAAATATTGATGTGCCATGTCGCTGATGGAATTGTCAGTAAATTTTTTTATTTTTATTCTGTCAAAAATTAATTTCAAAACATATTTTATTAAAAAATTTAATGGAAATCCTCCATCACTATTTTCATTGGAAATTATCAATGAAATTTTTTTTGTCTGCAATTTTGTTGTTATTTGCTAATTTTCAAGTAGTAATATTTAAAACAATTAAATAATATTTGATTAAATTTTCTAATTGTGATTTTAAAAAAATTAAAATGGTTAATAAGGATGATTATATACTAAAATTGCTTTATCAAATATATTTTATTCATAATAAATTGTTTAATTCTACATGTCACGTCTGAAGCAACTGTGCATGCATGTATTGAATAGAGGAAGTATTAAGTTTAAAAAATAAAAATAAAAAGTTAAATGAAACAATAATATATATGCACACATTTCAATTAAAAACATCTAAAATAATTAATAATATAGAAAATAAAAGGTTTTGAAATTTAGTTGTGTACAACACAAAATATATACTTTGATTAGTGTTTAGTTTTGAAAAAATATTTTAAAAAATTTGTTATTTTAATTTAAAGAATCTCATAATAAACAACTAATCTCATATGTTATTTTAATTCAATATCAATCACAATTTTCATGAAAGTAATTGCTTTTGCATTTTTGGATCGTGTAGACTAGTTGATATGTTATCATCATATACACCTAGGTAGTAATATAAAGAGATTTTAAATAAATTATAAATTTATCCTTCTATTTTTACAAAATAGATTAAATAGGATCTTTAACTCCAAAATATAATTTAGTCCTTAAATTTTTAAATATATATTTAATTTAATATTTCTGGTATATTTTATATTATTTTAATTTATTTTGTTTTTTAAGAAATAGAAAAGGTAGATTATATGGAAAGATGAAGAGTTTTTTTGAAATAAAATAATATTAGATTAAACATCGTGAGCGTCAGAACTATTCAAGTGACAAATTAATTTGTTTTTAAAACTACAGAGACTATTTAAATTGTTTTATAATTAAATATTGTTTTTATCCTTGTAGCTCGAAGAAAAAAAATCTCGAATCTCTGTTCTTGGGCCAGGCTTTGCATGATTAGGTCCCCATTCTTTGATCTGTGGCCCGAATACGTATTAGGTCAAGGTAATTAGCCTTGGATTGTTTTGTTTTTGCCTGGCGAAGTTGAGAGCAGGCTCGATGTCTTCAAGGTAAAATGGGAGTATTGTATCAAACTCAAACCTAAATTTGGACTGAGCCTGAGGACACCACAATGTCACCCAGCTAACCACCTAATCAATCAAAGAATGAAGGTTATGAAAACACAATTAGGACAAATCGCGACGGGCCTGAATGCTGAGCGTGGGGACCTATTTGTCGTCAAAAGGCCTTCAAGAACCTGGAATCAGTCTTGCAGTGGGACTATCAGTGGAGTCTGGCCGGTAGCAGAGGCAGTGTACCACAGACAAACCATTTTGAGCCTGGTCTTTGGCTCGTTGCCTTTGTCCTTATGCAATCATAACTGAAAGAGTATAGTACCATGTATTTCTTCCTCGACACAATAGACATACAGTGCCTTGTCCCCAACCCTTTGGATTTTATGATCAATACACCATATATTCAAGGTAGACACTACCCAGTTCAGTCCATGTTCTGAGGGCTGATATGCAGGAGTTTCAAATCAGAAATCTACTTGAAGAAAGTCTGTAACTTTCTTTCGCGCATAAACTTACTTTCTCAAATGAAAAGGCAAATAAAATTATTATTTACTTTTGAGTGATGTTCATATAACTCATTGCCCATGATGCTAGCTACACATACACAATATTCGTATACTAAGACAATTATGGCTTCCAAACAATCATGCAAGTGTCTATCATTATATGAAGAGAATGAATTAAGTAAGGTATAGCTGGGTAGCAACATTAGACAAGAATGCTCAAATTTGATTTGATGGGACTTAACTAATTGGCCAACCAACTCTTAATTACATCCAGAAAAAAACAAAAGCCGAAAGGAATTACTGGTATATTCTTGTCATTTGGGCAACCTCCTAATCTGAATACAACTACTTTATTAATTAGTTGTGATATAACCTTTTTAATTGCTATAATCATGAAATTAGTTATAACTTATTCTAAGATTATTAAAACAACTGGATATATATGACTGTTGGTGGAAATTTTGAATGCATGCAAAACTACATATCCGGCCCGTAATCCGGTGCTTCTTTCTGTGATGTTCTTTACTTTTGATAAATTGTTATGGATTGCCATCTTCTTACTCTGAAATTAACAACGAAAGAAACTGTTGTCAATTTCAGTTCCCACTGTTGGCTTGTGTTTTAAATAGCTTCATATAACATTTGATGCCTGTGCTTATTTCTCTATATCTTAGGTTCCTGTGGCCATTATACCATCTTTTAATTTTAACTCGATACAATTAATTGCACGATATTCTTAAAAAAAAAAAATTCTGAACGAGAAAGATCGATGCTTGTTGCTTTTATCTTCATATAATTACCATCTTACATCAATGCATGTATTTGTCAGTGGCCTGTTCAAAGGGTACCAGTGTTACCTTTCTTTAGCCCAGATGACAAAACAGATTCAAAATGCCAAGTTATAGCGCCTGTCATGGGTTAATTTCCATTCTAACCAATGGAAACTGATCACATTTTGATAGTTGACCAGGTCATAAGAGCAGTTCAGCCCATGTAAATACGCAAGGATTAGGCTTTGCATGTAAGAACCAGCAGAAATTTTTTATAAACCATAATTTTCATGTATACCGTTGTATATTTATAAATCATTTGCCTCAACATGAACTAAATTTTTATGAATTCTTACATCTTAAAATCTTTGCTGCTGTCCCCATCACATTAATATAGTATGTTCAGGGTGTTGCACGGGTGTAGTAATTTGGCCATTCTTTGTTATCTTGTCAACTACAACTTTCTCTCCAACATGCTTCAATGATGCAAAATCATCTCACCTCCTTGGCCAAAATAAGCACAGATGAATCGAACAGCTAGCTGTTTAAGCAACACTTCATATGGTAAGATATCATTGTAAGTTACAATAGAGAGGATGTACCTAGTTCCCTTTACTGAACGGCACGCTCAGAACAATATCAGAAGACAATCAAAGTAGAATTTGAAGCAATATATTCTCAAGAACATGCTTAGTACAAGTCATAGTGGAAGTTCCTTCTTTGAATAATTTTATTCTTTGCCTTTTTTTTCCTTTTGGTGAATGAGATATGGATTGTCCATGAGTTTCCTATTTAGTCATGTTCTTGAACAGAGATTGTACTTTTCGATTCCCTTATGGTTGAGGATTCTTTACCTTTGTTTGCGTATTGCGCACAACCAACCATGAACAAGAAAATGAAAAGAAGAAACATCGTCAGTACAAAGAAAAATAGAAGAACTATGCACAATGCAATATTGCTGGCTAGCTCCTCATAATTGAGCTTTAAAAATTTGTGAAAGCACTTCAGGGATTTAGCTCATGATCTTAATGTAGACTGATAAATTAATGCTAGCAAGTAGAGAAGAGGGAAACAAAAGCCTTGATTGATTTAAATATGGTTCTTCTGTACAATATGCCTTGCTACCTATATTAGCAGCTTCTGGGTTTTTCTTCATATATAGTCTTACAAGGGAAAAAGCAAAACAAGAAGTTAAAATAAATAGAACATTTAGAATTTATAGAAAGTAGCTATAGTCTTCCATTGATGTTCCTATTTACCGTTGACTACTTCTGTAGCTTTAGCAAGATTTCTCATTACATCAACCTGAGCTCGAAGAGATACTATGTAGTCTAGGGTTTCTTCAATCAAAGAGATATCATCCATAAATTCCCCTCCAGGCACAAGACTCTTCAATACTTGTGTTCTTCTCATTACCATCCTTTTAGCGATTGATTTAGCAAGAACAACTTGAGGCGCACCTTTTCTTACTCTCTTTATACAGCAACTCCTCTTCAAGATTTTTTTGCATCTAACCCTCTTGTTGTCCATGACCAATCCAATAGACGCCTTCTTTAGCCTCTCACTCTCAGGAGCTAAGAGGTGCTGAACAAGGACTTTACTATCATCCTCTTTTGAAGCATTAGCAATGAGTGCACGACTCCAACAAGTCCTTCCATCTCTAGTAGAAGCTAAAGCAATGTCTGCTGATAGCCTTATTGCCTTCTTTCTCTCCAGGATGCTCATGTTCTGCTTTGCAGAACCAAACACTTGGAGACCCATTATCCATTTCTTGAGAAATTGTTGCTTGAGAACTGAACTAGGAGCACGCATTCTGCAAAGAATAAGGCACAGTACAGGAAGATTGTGATGAGTTCAATTCTCTGATATTTTGAGAGAGATATGTAATGGGAATTGCATCTTTATATTTTCTTCCAACTATTATTCTCAACTAAAGAGAGAATTGCATATCATAGAAATAATAATTTTTTTTGAAAAAAAGCAAATATATTTTCCATCTAAAAAAGAAAGGAAAAATGGGAAAAGATTTAAGGTATTTCCAAAAGAAGATGATGGCATGTTTAAGGTGAATTTATGCAGTTGATGGATCTAGCTACTCATGTCATAGGAACTACATGATATGCAATGTTGAAGCAACAATATATATTATAACATTTTGAAGCATACCTTGATAAAATTAATTCTTGTATAGAACAAGAGCACAGAAAATCATGAGAGGTGAGTGAGACAAGTTGCAGACTGGTGCAGTTCTACAGATCCAAGAAAGTATGTATCAGAATCCTAGAATGATGTTAGAGAGAGAGAGAGAGATAGAGTGAGAAGCGAGAAGAATGTGAAGCCACTCCATTTATTTGCTCAAAAGAAAAGGAGCAGTGGGCCTTGGAGAAAAAGACACAGCACATGCAAGCACATGGTGGTCATGGCCCACCACAAAAACCCTAGAGGTTATAAAAAGAAATTAGCATTTTGATTTATAGAATTATGAGATTAACTTAAAGGCCACCTTAAAGGAAATGAATACAAACAAAACTTAATTAGTTAATGGTTTTGCTTCACGAAACGTGGAAAAATTGAAACATGGGATTTCTTTATCTACCAAATTTGCACCAAGTTGTTGGAATTTTTGTTCTTGAAAAAGATATACAGTAATTTAGACAAGCGAGTTTTTATCTAGTTAAATAGCAACAAGAGTTAAATACAGAAGAAATTACAAGTGAAAATAAAGGAATTAAAATTTTTTAACAAGTATTCCCTCATTATTTTTGTTAGATAATATGACATGTCAACATATGGAATTACTGAATAAATATAATTGTCGCTAATATTCATCAGTAATATTTAAGTTTTAATCTGTCAAATCCCCTCTTCCCCTTCCTTACTTTTTCTTCTTCCTTTTTTCTGCGTAAAACATCTTCCCCCCTTTATTTTGTGACAAATCAAGCTTTCATCATCACAAATTCAACAACCCCAACACTTAGTCTATTAATATCCTTGTTTTAGTTTAATTTTTTTTTTAAGAGATTCATCACACCAAGTAAGCAAACTTATCTGTTTTTTGTTGTAACCCATTTTTTATGTTAAGTTTTTAGCTTTTTTATGTGGTGTATATAGTTTGTTTGTGTGTTTACTTGTTTTATAGTTTTTTTCTATATAAATGGTTGTATGAATGTATGATTTGTACATGTTAAGGTTTGTATAAGATTTTTAAAAATTATATTTACTTGTCATTTGATGAAATTGAGTTTCATTTTGTAATTTAGGTATTTTATAATAAAATAAATAATGGGTTATTTAATAGGTATATTTTATATTTTATCAATTTTATTGTTAAGTTGAAAATTTAGATAAATTTGGAGGAATTTAATTTGTAGATAAAGAGCCAAATGCAGATGCAACTAAGTTTTTTGAACTTTTAAAAGATTTCAACTAACCATTATGGGATAGGTGTACAAGTCATAATAAATTATCAATTATTGCATAAGTATTCACTATCAAGTCAGATCATGAGTTGAGTGAGGTCGGTTATGATAGAATCATTGAATGAGCGAGAAGCATCTTACATTAAGGGAATAAGATGAAAGTGAACTTTTATACTACTAAATTCATGATAAAACCCTTAACCTATGATACAAGAAAATTCACATGTGTCCAGACTTTTGCATGTTGTACTACATTGAAAATATAGATTTGATCGAGTGCAGAACCTGTGTGCATGCTTGGTATAAACCTTAAACTACTAAATTTATGATGAAACCCTTAACCTATGATACAAGAAAATTCACATGTGTCCAGACTTTTGCATGTTGTACTACATTGAAAATATAGATTTGATCGAGTGCAGAACCTGTGTGCATGCTTGGTATAAACCTTAAACTACTAAATTTATGATGAAACCCTTAACCTATGATACAAGAAATTCACATGTGTCCAGACTTTTGCATGTTGTACTACATTGAAAATATAGATTTGATCGAGTGCAGAATCTGTGTGCATGCTTGGTATAAACCTTAAACTAACAAAAGAAAGACTCTTATTACACATAAAAAATTAAGATACTTATCAATTACTCCTAAATTGCAAATGTTATTCATGTCTCAAAATATTGTTTAGCATATGATATCATTACCAGAAATTCGATAATTACAAACGGAAATACCGAGGGAATATTTTTGTCGATAAATTTCCAAGGGATTTTACCGATGGAAATATTTCCTCGGTATATACCGAGGGAATTACAATGGGAAAAAAATTAAAACAAAGCAAAAAAAATGATGACGTGTCATTTTTACCAACGGAATTACCGATAGATTGAAAAATTGTCAGTGATTGTTAGCAGTTTTTGAAAAAAATTTATGAAATTAAAATTTTAAATTAAATATTATAGACAGAATTACCAATGGAATAATTAAAAAATATTAATATTTAATTATCTGTAGGTAATTCCGTCGCTAACGCGCTCCAATAAAAAGCCTGAATCCCCTTATTTCTCAAGAGACAGTCTCATTTCTTATTATTCTTCTTCTTCTTCACTATATGTAAAAAACATCAATATCTATCTCCTTCTCTTCTCTTCTATCCTCATCTTCTTCTCTTCTCTTCCATGCTCAGGTATGTCTTCTTCTTCTTTCTTCTTTTATCCTCTTAGTTTTTTTAATTAATATGCTTAACAAAAAAGATTTCTCTCTCCTTAGCTTCACTTGCAACTATATTAAGGTAAGATTTTTTTTTTCCTTCTTTTTTAATGATTTTCTTCACTATATTTGTTTTTTATTTTATTTTTAATTGTTTTTTTTCTTAATAATTATATAAATGTTGTTGTGAGATTTGTTTTTCATATGAGATCAATTTTTAGTTGATTTATTTATAGTATTTTTAAATTTTTAGCAATTGCAACTTTATTTTTTTCATATGAATTTTTAGTTGAATTTATTTGTTCGTTTTACTTATTTGTTGCAAATTTATTTGAGTTGATTTTCTTATTCTTTTTTCCAAGCATTTTGAGTATATATTATAGAGTGTTGATTTATGTTAATTTAATTATTTTATAATTTTATAAAATGGATTTTTTTAAATGTTTTCAAATAATTACTGACGGAATTACCAATGGTATTTTTCGAGGGATATACCGATAGAATAAAGCGGGTAAATTTTTTTTACATGTCTTTTCTGTTATTAAATCCGCCGGTAATAATATTTTTTATTACCAACGGATTTACCGATGAATAAAAAATTACCGATGAAAGATTCACTGACGGAACATTTCCGTCGGTGATTTTGTTGGTAAATTAATTACTGACGGAATATGTGTCTTACGCCGATGAAAAAATTTCATCGGTAAAACTGTTAAATGTTGTGGTGTATGGTATCATTCACATGATACGGTAGATGGAGTTATGATGCACCTTTTCGATAGTGAAGCTCAAAAGCAGTTTAATAGGGTGCATCATCAGTTTTCAAAGGAACCACATAACATATATCTTATGTTAAGTGCAAACAAATTAAATTCATTTAGGTAATTTGCTGCACTATATTCTTATTGGTTGGTGATACTTACAAGTTACAACTTGCCACCGAAGATGTTTATGAGGCTGAAGTTCATATTCTTATATAAAGTCATCTTAGTCCTAATAGTCCAATTAGGAATATAGATTTTTATCTTTGATCATTGATTGATGAGTTAAATCAATTATGATCATTTAGGACTTTGACGTATAATGTCTTAAGGAAGTAAGATTTCTAGATGTAGGTAATTTTGATGTGGAATATCAATGAGTTATTCTGTGTATGGGATGGTTTTTTCATTGGAGCACGTATGAAAAATTAACATGTACATATTGTTTGGAAAATAACAAGACATTCATCTTAAAAATAATGGTAAAACATTTTTTTCCAACAAAGATTCTTGTCAACCGATCACAAATATAAAAAGAATAGAAAGAACTTCTTTATAGTTATAATTGAAAGAGATGTTGCACTGCCGATAACATTAGATAAAGAATTGTATGATGTGATCTTGCAATATGAGGGCATTATATTTGGTTTTCAATCCGCCAAGTATAAGTTTTATGGTTTTGGTGTGACCCGTAATTTTATAAAAGTATTTTTTGGAAGCTTCCTTATTAGAAGACTAATCTCCTCTGTCATAATCTAAATGTTATACATAAAAAAAAGAACATGTTTGAAAATATTTTTAACACAGTGATGGATGTGAAAAAAAAGACAAAGGACAACATTAAGGCTAGAAAAGATATATTTTTTTTTGTCACCATATGAATATAAAGTTAGTTTATGATAAGGCACGAGTCGCGAAGCCTAAAGTTAGCTTTGCTTTAGACAATAATGCACAGTTACTTGTTTACCGATGACTTAAAACTATATGTTTTCCTAATGGATATGCTTCGAACATATCTAGATTTGTGAATTTAGAGGATGATAGATTGTATGAAATGAAAAGTCATGATTACCACTTGTTTATATAACACTCATTCCACTTGCTGATACCTAACACATGGAGAAGCTTGAAATAAATATCATTTAGACAATTTGCAAACTTGATATGATATTCCCTCCATCTTTCTTTAACTTAATTGAGCATCTACCCCTACATTTACCATTTGAGATAAAAGTTGGAGGCACTATCCAATACACATGCATAGTGCATTCTAATTAAATTTTTATTACACATGCATTCTAATTAGAGAGATTAGAGATTACACATGCATTCTAATTAAATTTTTATTATATTTATTTTTAATTTAAAACATTCATTCAATTCCATACAAATACTTGTTCAGCCTTATAAAAAAAATTAAAATCAATGTGCACATTAAGGCTTCGATAATCGAGGCTTATATTGTTGAAGATAACTCAAAATTTATCTTGTACTATTTTCCGTCTCATTTGAAAACATAAATCAACTATGTTCTACGGTATGATAATGGTAGGGAAGTTCATTTAAATGAGAATTTGTCAATATTTTCCCATCTTAGACGAACTTTATAAAAAAAAGTAGTGAGAGGAAAATACTTAACAAAAATCGATTTCAACATTCACATAATTATATGTTATTTGGTTGCAATAAATTGAAATCTTTTATTCAGTATTAACATGTTGCTATTTTTAAACAATTTTATCTTATACTCTCATATAAACTAATAGATCAAATAATTCCTTGTAGACAACATTACCAAGTCTTACTATCTCAAAATTCACATTAGACTTAATCTTAAATTTTTCAATTATAAGATGAATAATTTACCACGTGGTTTAGAAAATATGTAAGCAGTATTTAATAATTTTAAACTCTTATAATACTTAATTACATTACAACTTTCTCTTTAATTGTTAATGGTTATAATCAAGTATCAGGTTTATCAAATGGGATAAGATGCTAGTGATAGTTTGAATTTACTATGTTTAGATTCTAAAAGAAATGTCAAGTTCTATAATAGGTATTTTATCAATGAATATGTTTTTTTTTTATGAAAAGTATGGTTAGAGTAGAAAGACTTATAGTAGTGGAGTGACCTATAGTAGTGGAGTTTGAAGCTGATTATTATAGAAAGTTAGAAGAGGTAATTGAATTGCAATATCATATAGCGAGCATAATATAGTCTTTTTATTCAAATGTTATTGATATGATACCACCATTAACTGAATCAAGGTAGATCTCCATCATGGTTTGATCAAAATTAATACAAAGGCTAGACTTCATAACGCCAACATTAACAACAAGTTTATTACACATAATCTCTTTCCTTTAAAAAGGATTGTTCTAAGGTTGATTACTTATCTGTAGCGAAAACCAAACCTAGAGGTTATGTCCAAGTTGTTTAAGAAGATCACAATAAAGTAACTATGGGAGACAATGAATTAGCAGGATTTTCCGATATATTTTTTTACACCAAGATAAAATCATAATCGTAAATCAAAAACTTGATGCATGCATATAATTAAATAAATTAATAATCATTTGAACCAATAAATGCATAAAAAAAGTTGTTAACTATAACCAAAGACAAAGCTAAAAATTAAGAGATGAATGTATTTCAAAATATTTGATTTCGCAACACGGGTCATAAATCCAGTTTTATTTAATAACCTTGTTTTTTATATGTAATATTGTATTTAATCAAATGATAATATAAATAAACACGAACATGAAAGCAATTAAATAAAATTTAAGGAAAAAATATTTGTAAGGTTGCACTAAAAGAACACCAACTATATATTATTAGCAATAAAAATGTTATTATCTTATTATCTTAGGCCTAAATTGAGAATTTGAGAGATAGATTTGGATATAAATATTTGGTCTTCAAATATTGGCCAAGGACATGGCTGTATTTAATAATTTTGTTTTTTGAAATCAATTTTTTTATTTAATAAAACTATATTAAAAAAGACTTGAACAAGAAAGCGATTAAGTCAAATTGAAGGGAAAAATAAGTAAAGTTGCTCAATAAAAATGCCTACTAATTTTTAAAAAAATTGTAGCAATCTTATTCATAATTAAACTATGTACAAAATAAAAAATAGTCTATTGAAAATTTCATAAAATTTTGTTTCACTAATTTATTTTAATTAATCACAATTAAAACCAAATATCAGCTAGGTCTAGCATTCTGCACATACACTTAATTAATTAATATATTTTAATTAATTTATATTTAAAGAGAAAAAAGAAAAACTAAAGCTAAAAAAGGATTAAAGCTAAAAAAAAAAAGGGTTGGTGAAGAAGAAGACATACCTGAGCATGGAGGAAAAGAGAAGGAGATGAGAAGAGAAGAAGAGAAAGAAATAGATATTGATGTTTTTTACATGTAGTGAAGAAGAAAAAGAAGAAGAAATGAGTCTGTCTCTTGTGAAATAAGGGGATTCAGACTTTTTATTGGGGTGCATTAGCGACGGATTTATGGACGGATAATTGAATATTAATATTTTTTAATTATTCTGTCGGTAATATTTAATTTAAATTTTTAAATTCATAAAAAGTTTTCAGAAACCACCAACAATTACCGATAATTTTTCAATCCGTCGGTGATTCCATTTATGATATTTAAATGAAAATTTTAAATTAATTGAATTTTTTCAGAAAACCGCCAAATAACATTAACAAATTTTCAATCCGTCGATGATTTTGTCTATAAAGAACAATAATTAACAGTGCAATTTGAAAGTGAATAGTTTTGGAGCTCTCTGAAAAATACCGACAGAAAATTCCGTCGATGATTCCCTTTATAATTGACATGATGAACAATGTTCACAATTTACCAATGAATTTACCGACGATAATTCCGTCGGTAATTCCGCTGGTAAAAATTTATTTATTTTTTCCTAAAGAGTTGTCTACCCTATTCTTTTCTAAATAAAGTTACATGACGAATTGTCTACAATGGCAGACATTGCATCATTTGTTTACCGATAATTCGATCACCATAGTGGTGGAAGAAAAATTATGGGCTATTGTTTTTGTTTAAAAATTTTTTGTTAGCCTATTTTCACCTAAAACAACCTAATGAACACCCTTAGAACATAGAAAAAAAAATATCAACCCAAAACACCTCCAAACAATTAAAAAAAAAAAGAAAATCAAATTAGTAAATAATTTCTTCTCTCAACCTAATCAACTTTTTAAGGAAAGATAAAGGTTCAAAACCCCTTAATAGAAACCCATCCAACCCCAATAAATAGAACATGATGATACTAAGATTGACATTTTTTATCATTGAAATGTAGTCAATCGCTGACTTTCTTTTATCTTTCACTATAATTTAATGACTCTCTCTTTTATCTCATATTTAAGGACTAAAAAACAATCAAAATAAATTTTTAGACCACGACTAAGATTTCAAAAACTATAGAGATTGAAAAGAAGAAAGAAGAAAATAGGTGGACAATAAAGTATTTTGTTCATGTGAATTTAAAATTGGCTATAAGATTTATCATTGTTTTACACTTTGGTCATTGTTTTTAGGATTTTTCTTTCCTTTTTAAATTTTTAGAGATTGGTTATTAATTTAGCTATAGAAGACTGCAATTGGAAAAAAAAAATAGGAATTAAATTGAAAAAAAAATGGTGGTACTGTTGATGGCTATATGATTTACCTAGTTGTTTTATTATACTTGTAATTCCATGATGACAGGTGAGACCAAAATGGGTAGAATTCTTTTTATTTTTTACACATCATCAAGAGGATTTAGGTTTTAACAGGATAAATAAAAAAATCAAGGAAAAAATTAAAAAAATTAACGAAAAGAAGAAAAGAAAGAAAAGAAAGAAGTTAGGGGAACAACTTAACTGTTCATACCAACAATGTCTGTCACCTCAAATCTTTTAGCTATTTTGTTAATTATTTCTGCACTTGCATTTGAATTTGTATCCGAACGAGTACTGTTCTTTATAATTAGCATTCAGAAATAAAAAGGAGAAGCACGGGAAAGAAGTTTAAATTTAGCTGCCGATGGCAAGATGTAGAAAAATCATACTAATTAAGATAATGTTCTTTTTATTTCTGAAATACCATCTTCGTTATAGAATTCACGGGCTTAGCTTAGCAAATAAATATTTATTTGAGTCATTAAATACAAACAATTTCATATATATTTTCATTATCGATGTTCCTTTCTAAGGATATACAAGAGAAGGACAACAAAGACTAGCACCCAAAAAGACTACACCATGAGCATATGCTTGAGTAGCATCCTTTAAATCAAGAAATCACCACAATTATTTCCTTCGTGAAAAATAATTATATATTATTTATGGCTCACCTGCTTCAAATTTAAAATTAAGATTGGATTGTTTAATAGACAGAAAAGAAACAAGTCATTAAATATCATGTCGTTGTTTTCGTTAATATTTACCGATAAAAAAAGTTCTTTCGATGAATATAGAGAAAATTACAAGTGAAATTCAAAAAATAAAAAAAAAAACAAAAAGTGGGCTTCAAATTTAAAATCAAGATTGGATTAATGTTTAATAGACAGAAAAGAAAACTTAAAAAAACTGAGTTTTGTTGTTGTTGCTGTGTGTGTTTTTACTGTATATATTACCTTCAATGGTGAATTTTGTATGCATTGACATGTTTAAACTTCGGCTTAGTAATATTTGGTATATATAGAGAGTTAAGAGTAAATTCGGTATAGCAAACGATATGTAAATGCACGAGGAACGAAAACGAAGAATGATTCCTCGTAATGATTTAAGGATTGGAAATTCAATCTCAGAGACGTTGTTTCAAGGTCTCAGCTTAAGTCTTGACGACCTGGACTATTCACTAGTATATATTTCTTATCATCAATTTTGAATTTATTCTCTTACGTGATAGTTATACATACATACATCACTACAATAATTATTAAATACAAATAGAAATACCAACAAAAAAAATATCATCAATAAATTATAATGTAATTTACTGATGAAATATCATGTCGTTGTTTTTGTCAATATTCACCGACAAAAAAAGCTTTTTTGGTTAATATAAAAAGAATTACAAGTGGAATTTAAAGAATAAAAAAAAATTAGACATGCATTTGCTTGTTAATTCTATCGGCAAATATGACGTGTTAATTTTACTAATGGAATTACAAATGAAAAATTACAGTCGGTAATTTTCATCGGGGAATCCATCGGTAATATTAAGTTATAACCTGTCATATAATCCCCTTTCTCCCCCTCCGTTATTTCTTTTTATTCTTCTTCCTTTTTTTATGTAGAAAACAACACCCTTCCCCTCCTTATTTTTTCATAAATCATGCTCTCATCATCACAAATTCAGCTACCCTAACACGTAGTCTGTCAGTATCCTTGTGCTAATTCAACTTTTTTTGAAGATATGTCACATTAAGTAAGCAAACCTATTTATTTTTTTTAATTAAAACCCACCTTTTATGTTTTTTTTTTTTTTTGCATTTTTGTGTAGTATATGTGGTTTGTCTGTTTACTTGTTTTATAACTTTTTCCTATAGAAATTTGCTGTATGAACATATAATTTGTACATGTTATGATTTATTTGAGATTTTAAAAAATTATATTTTTTGTCATTTGATGAAATTGAGTTTAATTTTGTAACTTAAGTGTTTTATAATGAAATAAATAATGGGTTATTTAATAGTTATGTTTTGTATTTTGTCAATTTTATTGTTAAGTTGAAGATTTTGATAAATTTAGAGGAATTTGAATATTTAGAGAAAAATAATAATGATTAAAGGATACTATTAAAATAGATTGAATAAGTTTGACTTCAATCAATGATAGCTAATTAGTTGCGTAACGATAATATATTCAGTTCACATTATTAATTAATGCATGCTGTCATCAATATTCCATAAAGATTTCATATAAGCAATGGATGATCATTCTTGGATGTATTGAGTTTCACCTGAAAGGTTGTGCAGGAAAGATTATTGTAAAAGGTTGAGGGTTTTATTAATTATGCTCTATCTAATTTGAAAAATATTAGTGGAGACAGTATTAAATGTTCATGTAAGAAGTGTAAAAATAAAAAATTTCTCAATTCAGATGTTGTTACGATATATCTTCTACAAAAAGAGTTCATAGAAAAATACTTGTGTTGGTTTGCACATGGAGAACCTTATGTTCCTTATGAGACCATGGTAGAAAGGACAATTGGGTTAACTTGTAGTTCTAGTAACATTCATGGAGTTGTAAATAATAATAGTAATTATTATAGGAGTATGGTTGTGGATGCAATGAGAATTTTTCAATATTTTTCCATCCTGAAAGACCTTTATAAAAAAAAAAACAGTGAAGAAAATATACTTGAAAAAAATCGAATTCTGATATTCACATAATTATATGCTAATTAAAAACAAACAAAGAAATATGCAAGAGATAAAGTTCTTATAAGGTAAGAAGGCGTGGTTACATGAAGGGATTTCAAACCTTCATATGCTTGGAAGGTATCTGGGATGCTTATATCTAGCACATGATGTCTGAGCGTTTCTTGAGGCGGTCGCAATTCAGTTCAAAGAGCCAGACCAAAGAGATTTATAGTTCCATGACCACGCATACCAACAGATCCATTTTAATCATTTCACATGCGAAGCAAATGGTAAGATTCTGTTTTATATGATAATCTTTTTTAAAAAAAAATTATTGTATTGTATGAAAATATTTAACTAACATAGTTTCATTTTGCAGGTTACAATGCTTGGGCATGATCCAAGACCAAGAAAGCATTTTGTTGAAATCCACATATGGAAGGAGGACAAATAGAAAGGGGTGTATAACTTGTGGATAGTCGAGCCTAGAAGTTCATAGTAAGTTAGATTTCAATATTTTTTAAGTTATTATTTTTTTATATTTGCTAACTTATTTTTTTCAGAAAACATATAACACCCGATTGCACGAGAGATACGGGGACGATCCTTTGACCCATTCAAAACTCGATAGGAATTTGTGGTTCGAGGCTAGATTTATCGGTGAATCCAATAGAAATCAGGTTTACATTATCTTCAACACTACGACCGATAATATATAGATAGACTGTAGTGTCTCGACCATTAAGACCTTGTAGTTGAGATTGAGCCAACAATCACCGATTGTCCAGGCGATTCTACGATAATAGATTCAAGATGAGATGACCCAACTTAGTGCTGAGACAACCCAACTTAACTTGGGGCTGAGATGACCCAACTGAGGGATAATTTGAATGTCATCGAGCAGTTGTTAGCAACTCTCATTGGTACATGTGCTCCCCCTCATCGGACTCTTAGTTCCAGCAAAGATCCATCTTCATCTTCTCCTATAGCTTTTGTCCACTGAATAGATAGATTGTAGTTAATAATATTTTTTAATTGAATTGTTCTTTTTATTTTTTTGAAATAATTACATATAATACCGATAAAATTACTAATGAAATTTGAAAAACCATATTATAATTACCAATAGACTAAGTCCTTCAAAGAATTCTATAGAGTTGGAAAACAATTACAAAATCTACCACTATTAGAAGTGATTCTCTGACGGATTAATTCTATCAGTAATATGCATATAATAACATATATGTTTACCAACATTTTATTCTATCAATAATATATCATAATTACTAATGAATTTATCGAGAGAATTAATGCAAGTAATTTTTTTTTGGCGTGTTAATTTCATTAGTGATTATATTACTGATTGAATGATTAATAGGATAGAAATCATCGACATGTTTTCTGACGGCATGTTTTCATCCGTTATTTCATCGGTAATTTTATTTCCAATGGATCCAATGTTTAAATACCAACAAAATATTCCATTAGTGATTTGGTAGTGCATATTAGTTTTTTTAAAAAAAAAATTATTGATATTTATATATACATATATTTTTGTTTCTTTTTAATTTATGTAATGGACTAATTAAGAAATAGTGTCTCCTCAAGTTAAAATTGTATTCTCATAAATGGTAGTTATACACTTGTATTTCGGGGATTTTTAATTTATTTTCCTTACTTACCACATGCAAATACTTTATCCTGAATTACACAAAAAAAAAAAAAACATTTTCCTATTGTCATTCGCTGTTTAAAACATTCCTAATTATGCATAAAAAAATAATTTTGCAATGAACATTCTCTAGATATTTGAAAGTGTGGTTGTGATAACTTTTTAAAGTGGTTTTCATTCAGAAAATATGTCAATAATATTTTTATCTTTTAAAAATTATTTTTGAGATCAGTATATCAAAATAATTTAAAAACATCAAAAATATATTAATTTAAAATAAAAAAAATCAAATTTTTTCAAAAATAATTTTTAAACACAGTGCCAAACGCCCATTTCAAACTTTTTCTATAGGGCTATTCTAGCTAGTATTTCCACGACAGCATAATGGGTAAGGTCCATTTTAATGCTATGCAATATAAAATAAATCGTGGAATTTCAATAATATGAGAAAAATATATTTTTTAGTAAGATAAAATCAATTATTGTCATTAATATTATTGTTGCAAATCCAATATTTGGTTTTCGGGTTCCATGCCTTCGCCACCCCCATTCGGAGGATGTTGATTTGGAGAGAGAGAGAATTGGCAGGATCCGGAAAACATGGTAATGCTGAGAGGGGGGCAGGGACCCACATAAGAGAAATTTTAGGGCATGAAGTTGGGCTTTGGGCAGAGAAAAGAAATCTCTCACATGGTCTCCACATGGGGTTTTTAAAAGGATGGCCTCGTGTAGGCTCTCTCAAAGATCTTCTTCAATTATTAAATATATACATTTTTCAATTATTAAATATATACATATTCATATCTTCTGCTTTATATATATATAATGCCGCTATTGGCAAATAGCTATATACCTATTGAATCATTAATAGACGTAGATTGTATAGATTCTTTTCATTATTTCGTTTAAATTTAATGTTATAACTGGTATTAGTCTTTTAGAATATGTTTTTTTGGTGTGAAATATTTTACATAAGAATATATTTTAGATTTTCCGTTGTTTGTTTTTGAAAAATATCTTATAGAAAAAAAATTCATGTTTTTTCCAGTAAAATATTTTACAAAAAAACTGATCAATAAAATATATTTCACAATTAACCTTCAAATATAATTTATTTACTGAAAGATATTTTCAATTCATGAAATTTTATAAAATATTTTACTAACAGTAATTCACTTAAAATATCATCCAAATATTAATTTTAATCACCATGCATATTCATCTTACCACAATTACCATTACTTTGACAACTTCACTAGTATTTCCACAATCACTACCATCATCTCACCGCCACCTCTCAAAATAGACATAAAATAGACATAAAATGTGGGTGATATATTCGTGCTCCCATGGAAAATAAATAAAGCATATAAATTAATATTGGGTGGGACCTGAAATGGAAAAATGGTTGCCTTATCATTGGATTAGAGAAGAAAATCAGGAGACTCAAGAGGCGCATGCGTTTAGCCTTTGCCTTTGTTCCCCTGAAGTCCATCACTGTGTCTTTCAATCAAACAGCTCTTTATCTTTCCTTCTCTTTCTCTTTAAGACAAACACTCACAGTTGTTAGAAGTGAATGTGTAGCTTAGCTTAAGTTGTGGGATTTCTATGCCAGTGGGCCTCATTGTCAAGAAACAAAAACCACTACCGTTCCTACTTTTAGATCCTATTGATGAACAATACATTCATACGTACAGCTTGTGTATGATTTTGATGAACAATACACTCACTTACTGATGAACAATAACTTCAAAATGATTTCTACGTGGTTTTTTTTTGTTTCCAACTGCACGAAAATGTTGTATTTGATTGTTTTGTTATGAATCTTAATGATTGCTAATAATAGCAATTAATTAATCCAAGCATGAGTTAAGAGCTGACTAATCCAAATTTGACTAATTAATTTGTAGAACACCAACGCCAAAAACTCCTATGTATAATATTTAAACGTGCTACTGTTTTTTGGAGAGGAATTATCAAAGATGAAATAAAAAATAAATCTAAATCATGCTTCCCATATCTATATGTGTATGCAATAAAAGTAGTTTGCATGCATGGGCAAAGAGGGACCATGCAAATTATGTCAAGATTTAATTGAAAATGTTTGATAATGATAAAGGGAAGTGGTCCAAGCAGATGAGCGGAGGAGGGATCAGCCCCCGTGAGTCACGGCTATCCTTTCAATTGACCTCCTGTGAGTGCCACTTCACCCAGTAATCAGCATTTTCTCTCCCTATCCGAAAGAAGATGTTTTTTTGTTTTTCACATATATATATATATACCTTTTTCTCTTTTGTAACAGTAAACATGAATTTCGATCTGATAAGTGGGTCCACTTTTCCTTGTACCTTGCACTTCCTACGAAGCTAGCTTGTTCAAGGAAATTGACCAACATCAGGGTGATGTTGAGCAATCTCTCTTCTTTCTTTTGTTCTTTTTAAGGATAGATAACTGACCCCCCCTCCGCTCCCAAGCTCCCACTGTGCTTGTATTTGTTTCAAGATTTCAAGGTTTATTTATTTTTATTACAGATTAATGAGAGATTTCTGGAAGGAAGAGGATACTAATTAAACGAGCTAGGTGAGCTAATTAAAGTTTATTGATTCATGATTTAAAATTGGGAGATTTTTAGCTGTATATTGATTGCTTCGACTGCATTCTTTTCTTACGGTAGGAAGGGGGGGAAAAAAGAACACGGGAGAAGAAAAATAAAAATAAAAATAATCCACGCTCGGTGGCAGCTTGTGGAAATTGTGGGAATGAGGGCGTCTGATATGAGAAGCAAAGCATTTAAAGTGGCGGTAATCGTGCACGCAAGCACACGAGGCAGCATACACATGGAGCACACATGGATGGGACCCACTGTTTCCAAACATAGGCTTACAGCCCTACAAGAATCAATGATGGAGGAGTAACCCTTCTTTTTCATTGGCTCAAAAGCATACTGTTAGCCCCTTGTGGTCAAACCCTCCAAACTGCAGAGCCTTGTGATAGGGTTTCTGTGAATATGCATTCACAGACTCTTTTTATTTATTTATTTAGTTTAACAATAGTGTAAATTGGGTTGTAATTTAAAAAGGGATCAAGCCCAGGTTTACAAGCATTGAGGACTTGCAAGTTCTCAAAGGGTCCAAGGTAAATTCATTAATAACCCAACCAACCCGACCCATATTCTGGTTGTGCTGCAAAGTTGAGTGGGAAATGGATCTTTTTTATGTTAGCTTCTACTAGAATGTATACAATAAAATGAATGTTTTTTTTTATTTTGTTTAGTTGATGAGAGATAACAGAAAACAAAATGTAAAAATATTCGTTTTAACTTTATATATATCTATTATCATTTTAGCTTGTAAGAGCATTAATTTCTTTTTTTCTACCGAGTTTGAAATGGTAATTTCTCTACTCTTCTAAATCATTTTAAAAAAGAATTTGTAATCATCATAAAAAAATTATTACTAAGAAAATATAACTAAATTATGATTTGTTCCGTCATGAAATCATTTCTTCAGATATATTTAATAATATAATAAATAATTAAGCCAATAATGTATTAAATAAAATATTTATACTAATACGAAGTTCAAATCTAATTGTGGTGTTGGAAATATAATGAATAATTTCATCACAAATACTTGTTTTTTTTTTGTTATCATTCAATTCCTACCTTTTCATCATTAAATTTGATTTTTTTAGAACATGATAAATTTTCATTTCTCTATATTATGTGTGTTTTATTTATTATATTAATGTTTTTAATACAAATATTCTTTTTTAATACAAATTAATTAAAATGAATGGTTTAGAAAATAATTATAAATATTTAAAAGATATTTGTAGAAAGAAACAATTTTATTTTGTCTTTGTTTCTAGCCCCCTTTGTCCTCCTTCTTAGATGAAAAAAAAAAAAAACTAAAAATTGCTTTTGAGATAAAGACAAAAATACTAATGATAAAGAGCAAACGTTACTTATATAATTACTAATTAATGATTTAGCCCTGCGTTGCTTTGTATCTTGTATCTTGTTATTTTTATCCCTAATATTTTTTATTGCAAATTGTTCCTTATTTTGGAGGCTTTTTGTACTTGTATTTTCTTAAGAAAAAAAATACAATCTAGTAATTATAGTAAAATCATTTTGCAATCAAGTCTCGACGTCATGAACACTTTTGATCACGGAATGGTTGATTAATTAACTTACATGATGGTGGCGGTTGTTCTCTTGATAGACTATTATTCAAATATTTTTTCTTGATTATTATATCTATTGGTATGTAAGATCGATTAAAAGTTCAAATAAATCTTTTGAAAATTATATACGATAAGGAATGGAAAAAAAAAAACAAGAAAAATAAGGAAGATTTGGAAGAAAATTTTGTCTTTTTATTATGGGTTTTTATATTGAATTCAACACATTTCTACTACGTTAGAAGTATTAGAAAACTAGAACATGAAAAATTCATAATTGAAAAGGAACATCTCTTTATATGGTTATGAAATCTAATAGATCTTTTTCTAGTACTGGGTTCTAATACATTCATATGAGTTAATAATGAATGGAGCACATAGCTAACTTGTGTCGCATGAGACATATCGATGAACTAAATGTAAAAATAATCAAAATAGAAAAACAAATTGTCATGTAGTTTTATGATAGATAAGAAACACTAATTATTCTTTAAATGTTCTAGGTAAGGAGCTGATTATGTAATAAAAAATATCAATCACCTTATATATATCCTTTCTAAGATAAGTTGTTTCATATTTGTTTTGATAATAAAAGTACCTATTGTATAGAGTTTTCCTAAACTAGCATATTCTTAATTCTTTTTAAGTATTTAATAATGTTTTTAACTATCTTCCAGTAACTCTCACCTAGATCAAATTGGTATTTCCCATTATGCTCAAAACATAAGATACATTTGATCTTGTACATAATTAACATCATATACATAGTGGATTCTAGAGTCCAAGCATATGGAATCTTTTTCATCCCATTTCTCTCAATTTCTATCTTATGACACATATTCCTTTTCATCTCATTTCTTTCAATTTGTGTTTTAGAACATATATCTTTGGAGAGACGTATTCCTTGCAAAATAGGTAAGGAGTTTCATTTCGCAAAGCAATGAAAAAGGCTATTGAATTAACTGAGCAGAGCAATACAAAAGGAATTCAAGTACAAATTGCAGGGCGTCTTGATAGAAAAGAAATTGCACGCGCTGAATGGGTTAGAGAGGGCAGGGTTCCTCTACAAACTCTTCGAGCTAAAATAAATTATTATTCTTATACAGTTAGAACTATTTATGGGGTCTTAGGTATAAAAATTTGGATATTTGTAGGCGAGGAATAGTAAACCCTTAACTTGTCTTTACATTCTATTCATTGATAGAACAAAAAATGACAAATTCTTTCATTCTTTTTTTTGCCTTTGTCATTTGATCCAATAGCCTTCCGTTAGATAGAAATAGATTTGATAAATATTGATAACTCTCGGATAGAGTATTAGAACGGAAAAATCCATTAGATAATGAACTCTTGGTTCTATGCCATCTCTGGCGATGAATCAACAATTCGAAGTGTTTTTCTTGCGTATTCTTGATAAACCAGCGTTTATATATAGATGTAGGAGGATCTGTTTGGGAAGTAAGAAGCCCCTTTGACATCTCTCCCTTTGATCGTGAAATATCGATTGCTTGTTGAATCCTGTGAATTGCGTGAAAATAAGATACTCCAAATTCGGGAATTCTTCCATGCTAAATCGTCTTAGCATCTTGTCTATGTACGTGGATGGAGACAATCCAAGCAATCTTCTATATTTATCTCTATAGATCTTTATTTCTAATATATAGGTTGCTTTTCTCATATTCTTTATAGAGAAATTCTTGAACAACCAGATCTTTACTAATTAGAGTAAAAGAATGTCATTTTTTTTATCAATAATATGTCATCTACATATAATATTAAAAAAATGACTCTACTCCCACTAACATTTTTATAAACATAAGGTTCATCTATATTTTTATGAAACCAAATTATTTGATTATCTCATAAAAATGGATGTTTTAACTCCTTGAAGCTTGTTTGTCCATATATAGATTTCTGTATCTTACATACTTTATTAGTAAATTTATTTAATTAAAAACCTTCAAGTTGTGTCATATACATATCTTTATGAAGATTTCCATTTAGAAATGCAGTTTTTAAATCTATTTGCTAAATCTCATAATCATGGTGTGCAACTATAGCAAACAAAATTCTTATGGATTTTAACATGGCTATCGGTGCGAAGGTTTCATCAAAGTCAAACCCTTGTCTTTGTCTATAACATTTGGCAAATAGCCTAGCTTTGAATGTTTATACATTCCATCTATGTTATTCTTTCTCTTAAAGATCTTTTTGCATCCAATAGGTTTTATCCCTTTAGGTGGATTAACCAAAGTTCATACCTAGTTGGTGTACATGGAATCCATTTCAGATTTCATGACTTCAAGCAATTTCTTATAATCAATATTAGATATTACTTCCATATAGTTGGTAAGCTTATCAAGTATGAGTAACTCATCATCATCAGCTTCCATGAAAAGTTGATATCTTAATGGTGCATGACGTGTCCTACTAGATCTATAGAGTTCTTATGTTTCTTGAGTTTCAGACTGAACATCAAATGTTATATCCATTTAGATGTCAGTTTGTGGTTCTTAAACTTTATTAAGTTTTATTTTTCTCTCACTACTCCTTTCAAGAACAAATTTTTTTCTCTAGAAAACTAGCATATTTTGAGACAAACACCTTTAACTCAACAGGATGGTAGAAATAATATCCAACATATTTTTTTTGGATATCCTATAAACTTACAATTATCTGAATTAGCTCCTAACTTTTCATATATTATAAGCTTCACATAAACGTTACATCCTTAAATCTTTAAGTACAATAAGTTTTATCTTTTACAATTTCATATCTTATATAGAGTCTTATCAACAAATATTGATGGAACTTTATTTAAAAGGTAAGCAATAGTTTGCAGGACATATCCCTAGAAAGAACATGGAAGGTTTGTATAGCTCATCATATATCGTACCATATCCAATAGGGTACAATTTCTCATTTCAGAAACTCCATAAAGTTGTGTTGTTCTAGGAGGTTTCCATTGTAATAAAATCCTATTATTTTTTAGATAATCTTGAAATATATGGCTTGAGTATTCTTCACCTTGATCTGATTGAAATATTTTGAGACTCTTTCCAGTTTGTTTCTCAATTTTATTTCTAAGTTCTCTGAACCTTTTAAATGATTCAAACTTGTGTTTTATTAAATATACATAACCACATCTATAATGGTCATCAATAAATATAATGAAATAAGTATATTTACCTATGAAATGAATCATCATTGATCCATATACATCTATATATATCAGACCTAACAATTCTTTAGACCTTTCTTTATTTTCAGTAAAGGGTGTTCTATTCATCTTACCTAATAAACAAGCTTCACAAGTTTCATACGATTCATAATTAAAAGCATCAAAATATATTTCTTTATGTATCTTAGCGATTCTTGTTTCATTAATATGACCTAGTCTACAATGCCATAAATATGAAGGTTATTAATTATCTAATCTATTCTTCTTATAGTTTATATGTAACATGGAAATTTTAAAATCAAGTATATACAAACTATTTGTATAATCACCAAATCTAAAAATAAAAACACTATTATTATAAAAATAAAAACTTTTGCTTCAATAATAAATTTAAATTCATTCAAAGCTAAGAAATAAATGGATATAATTAATGTTTCTAGAAAGTACTGGAACAAAATAACAATTATTAAGTTATAGTATAAACCCATTTGGAAAAGTAAAATAATAAGTTCTTACAATTAATGCAATAACCCTTGCTTCATTTCCAACTCATAAGTTCACTTTGCCTATATTTAATCTTCTACTTTTCTTTAGTTCATGCATATTATTGCAATTGAAACCATATATGGTATTCAATACCCAAGAACTACTATTTAAAGTAGAAAGATAGTTTTAATCATAAACATACTTGCAATAGAAACCTTAATAAGTTTCTTTCCCTTCATACTTGCTAGATATTCCTTGTAATTCCTCCTCTAATGGTCATCCTTGCTACAATGATGACAAATACATTTATACCTCTTGATGCCTCTAGTGGCCTTCTTTGCCTTAGAGATAGAACCTTATTCTTCTTGTTCTTCTTCTTAGAAATACTAGAAAATTAAACAAGGAGAACATGACCTTTTTCCTTCTTAAAGGCCGTTTCAACAGTTTTAAGTATATTAAACAATTCAGGCAATGTACTATCCAATTTATTTATGTGATAGTTCATAATGAATTGTGAAAAGCTTTAGGGTAATGATTGCAAAACTAAGTCAACATTTAACTCGTGGTCCATGATAAAACCCATTTGGCATAATTTATTAATATAACCAATCATTTTCAAAACATAAGTGTTCAATGAGGAACCTATCATCTTCAATGGGAAAATTCTTTAGAGGTCTCATACCTCTCGGTAGTATTGGTTGTATTAAACAACTCTTTCAGATGCATAATCATAGTATGAGCATCCATATTTTCATCATGCCTTTGAAGTCTAGGTGTCATGCTGACTAACATCGTATATACAGTCTGCTCATCGTCATCAATATAATGTTGATATGTATTCCTAACTTCTCTATCAACATCCTCATCAAGGGCAATAGGAATTTGATTTTCAAGAACATATAACCTTCTTTCTTACTTGAGAATGATTCTCACATTACAGTATCATTCTAAGAAGTTTGGTCCAATCAATTTGTTAGCATCAAGTATGTTGCGCAAGGACATGTTACTATTCATTTTAATCTATCAACCTATTTATGTAAAGATAGCGAGTATTAGCTTAATGCATATAAATTTAAAACCAAATTTAAATAAGGTCTTTAATCTTAAATTGATATCCTATTATTTTCTTTCAAATTAATAGCCTTCACTATTAATTTATGAATCTTGCTTAAATCTCAAAGTGGGTTAGGATTCTATTTAATTTATATGGCCTTACGTAACTCAACAAATCAAAATAAATTAAATTAAGTTACATAGATAACATAACTTATCAATCACGTCTTTATATGACTCTTATATCAGTTAGGTGACAACGTTTTGTCTAAACATATCATATATGTTTCACCTAAATATTGTCTCTAATCTTATATGATCATAAGTAACTCATCCAAATTATATAATTTAGTCAAGTAGTACCTAATTTTATAGCATTAAACTTATTCGATTATCGGTAACATTAAGTAGTTCAACAAGTTATCCATGAATAGAACTTTAGTTTTAAACATATAATATCGGAAGGCAATAAATCATGTTTTCAACATGTACTTAATATATTAATGAGGGGTTTATTATCACTTTTAATTAGGTCAAATTTCATGGTATAATTGATATATCATACATAAAAATTATATATTAATATACACCCCTAGCATGCCATTCTAATTGGATGGATATTTATATATCTAAACTAATTCCCTCAAGCCATCGAAGGGAATTAGGTGGTCAAAACCTAGGTAGCTTCTACAAATCTCCACAAGTCCTTTGTGAGCATCATGATTGTATCTTGCACCCATCGTTTTTTCTTTGTCTTGGATTACAAATTGATTTTTCTATCTAAATTCCTACATTTCTAAATTACATAATATTTATATAATTAATTAAGAAACCTCGAATTAGATTCAAGAGAAATTAGATGAGAAAATATTTTTACAACCCCAAAAGAAAAGAGATGTGAAAAAATAAATTAATTTTTTTTACCTTTAATTAGAAAAACATGTGGTCATGATCAAAGAATAATACCCCCTATATAAGATAACTTAGTGATCTCAAGTTTAAGGATCACTTACACAACTTTCACAAGAGCCTTTCCATAGACATAGGTGATGTCTCCATATAAAATTCTCTTACGAGTTAGTTCAGTGCACATGTTATCTAACAAACACCTACATATTAATTTCAGGTATTTCTCATATCTCAGTTTATGAGAGTAACTATTTCCTTTCATAAAGAAATAAACATAATACGCACCAGTTTCAACATCCTTTACTAGAAAAAAAATTAAAGGTATAAAGAATTATTAGGTCTAATACATACAAATGTATACAGGCCAACGATGATTTGTTCCATGAATGAATATATTTATTTCATTATAATTATTGTTGACCATTTTATATATGGTTATCTGTATCTAATAAAAAAAAAGTTTGAGTAATTTGAAAGGTTTAAAGAATTCAGAAATGAAGTTGAAAAACAAATTAGAAAGATATCAAAATACTTTGATTGGATGGAAGTTGTGAATGCTTTAGCTAAATATTTCAAGAAATTGACACCAGCTCCCACATGCTTATGTGAATGCTGATATTATAAGTTAAGATTAAGAAATGAAGTTGAAAAACAAACTAGAAAGATATTATAAGTCTAATGAATGTCTCACATCTCTAATAGTAAGCTTTACTGATATTGAGTTGACTTTTTCTACTTTTCTTATTGATGAAATCCTAAAATATTCAAGTAGCTTTGGAATAAGACTTATGTGTTGGATAATCGGTTAATCTATTGGTTCTAGCAATCTAATCCATTCTCCCTAACCAAAGTGATTGGTAACTTGTACCTGATACTTGGTAAGTCAAGGTGGTTGTAAACGATCACATTTGATAGATTTGAGAACTCTCGGATACTTAAATAATAATATTTTTAAAGAGACAATATAATGATATTTTAGAGAGAGATGCTCTAAAAATATATATGCAGTAGAGAATAAAGATTGTGAACCTAGAGCTTGAAGGATTCATGTGGTATTTATAACTTATAAATCTTGTCATTTTGTGTAATTGAGGGGTTAGAAGGTTTTTTTTTTCTTGATAGCATTAACGAGGGATAGATATCCCTTATATAAACATTAATGAGATAGAAATATGGTGGGTTACTGAGAGATTTTTTATACACCTAAAGGTATAGGGAGAGTAGGATCTAAAATGTATTGGGTCAGTAACCATGAGTAAGCTCTTCCTTTAGGCTAAGCTAATAAAGGCGGGCTTTTCCCCTAGGTTGAGCCAATAGGGGCTTGGATCTTCCTTTTTGCTGAGTCTATGGAAGCTTGGATCTTCCCCTATGCCATGCCCATGAAGGTTGAGCTCTTCTCTTATGCTGAGTTTATAAAGTTTGGGCTCTTCCTCCAAGCTAGGCCTATAAGTTTATGCATGCATTTAATTAAATAAATTGAAAATTATTTATGCAACCAAAAGAAATTATGAAGTTTAATTCCAAACTAACCGAAGTTAACCATCCAAACTCGTGACCCGAATTATGGACTTAATCGGGTTAAATAGATGCTTATAAAATTAAGAACTTACCAAATGTTAGGATGTTTGTTTGAGATCATGGTAAACCTAAAAATATCAAACCAAAAGAAATTATGTTGCCAAACCAAAAATCAACAAAATATTTAATGATGAATTGAAAAAAAAAAGTAAAAAAAAATCAATAAAGATCCAATTGTGAAGGATCAAATTGGAGAAAAAAACAACATAACAAGAAAAAAAAAAAAGTCTTATGCACTTAGGCCTAGTTGGCCCAACAAACTAGGGCTTCCAAATAAAAGTTCTGGGATTACGGGCTTGGAGTAGCCCATATGCTTAGGCCTCTATAATTTTCTTTATGGTCGTACATCCTTGATTTAAAAAAAAATAACACGCAGCGCGTTGCTTACTATGTTTATATTGCGATGACCTCTGGTCGTCAGAAAGTTAAGACAAAGGTGTTTTACATCCAAAAAAACTTATTTCAACTATTTTTAACCTAAAACACCTAAAAAACACCCCAAATACCTTGAAAAACCTATACATAACCTCAAATAACTAAAAAATCAGCTTAAAAACCAAATATGAACTCGAGATCAAAATTCTTTCTAAGCTTAGATCTAATATTATAAGCAAGTTTAAGGGAAAAAAAATACTAAGGTTAAACTCTCCTTATAGAATGGAACCCATCGACATAAAAATATCATATTTTCATTAGAATCGGTGTTAACCGAGACTCTTTCTATCACCAGAATCTGACCACTTTCTCTTTTCTCTATCAAACTAAGGATACCAATATTAAGAGAATGAAGTTTGGGACCAAAATTAATTTTTTTAAAATTGAAAGGGACCCCAAGTTTATAATTTATACATATTAAAAATATCATCTGAAAATAAATATTTGTTATTTTAAAAAATATATTTTATCTATACAAAAGATAAAAACAAAACCATAGATGAATCTGAATCAGAAAAATATCTCTGAAAATTAAACGCATAACCAAAAAATAAATATTATTTAAAAGATGCCCTCTAAACAAAATAAAATAGAGAAGGGGTATTAATGTAAATATAATTAATTTTTTTAAAAAATAAAAATTAAAAATAGAGGAAAAAAGGGCTAGGCGTTGCTGGGCCTGGGAAGCCAGGCCAACTTGCCTGACCCATTTAACCAAGGCCCGCGCGACCGGGCCTTTTTTTTTTAATCATTGCATGGGGAGGACAACATGTTCTCTGCCTTTAAAATAAAAAAAAATGACTTGTCGCTTGTTTATTTTTTAAAAAAATCAGGGTCTATGTTTTTTTTACTCAAAAACCTATTTTTCAACCCGTTTTTTTACCCAAAACACCAATAAAATCAAGACAAACCTATCCACGGGCTTAAAAAACCCAAAAAACCGCCTCAAAAACCAAGCTCAACCGCCCAAAATAAAAAATCAACATGAGCTCAGATATGTTTTTTCACGAACTTTAAAGGTACAAAAACCCCTAATATGAACTCCCATAATCAAATAGAACATTTTGACACAAAAATCTCTCATTTTGGTTGTTTAAATTGGTGTCAACGATAAATTTCTCTCTCTACCACAAGAGTTCAGCGACCTCTCTCTCTCTCCTTTCTCAATTAAGGATAAAAAGAAAACAAAAATAAATCTTTGTATCAAAATGGAATTGGAACAATTTCTCGTACTGAAATTGTATAATTTAATTAGACAAAGTTAAGAATTTATGATGGTTGACCTTCATACAGTAAACAACTGCCACACTTTATTGTCACAATTACATGAATCTAGAGTTAGAATCAATAGTTGAGATCACTCTCTATCATGGCATGTATTGTATTAGAAGCTATAGTGATCCTATAAAATTATGCTGGGAAATGGCTCCAACATAGCAATAAAACTGGCATAGTAGCATAGTGAACCAGCTTGACTGCTTGGTACACTTTGGACCACTTATTCCATTGCTGATTATTAACCAGCAAGAGCACTACATAGTCAAAAGAGTTGGTTGTCTTTACAGCCTACATATAGATCTAGTCCACCAATCGGTCTCCTCTAAATCAAGGATTTGGTCGCCTCTATTGCTCTTAAAAACGACAGCCGTATCTTGTTAACTTTGGCTAAAGTAATCTAGGTCGGAAAGATTTTGGTACGCGCATGCATATTAATTCAACGACTGGGAATTAAGGGTGGCACTTCTGGACGTTTGGTTCTTCATGTATGAGACAGAAATTATCTCAACAGCTATATCGCTAGGCTATTATTTATTTTTATTTATTTGTTGCTTAAAGGGAAATCATGAATGCTGCGTGTCATTTTTTTTTTTATTTGAATATCCTCATATTTTTTTAAAGAAATATTAGTCTCGTTCGAAGTTTCTCACTGCTTTTTCTAATAAGCGCGCTTCCTGATAATTAAATTTATATTTTTATCCTTATAAGTATATATCAGTACCTTAACCTCTAGGATGTCTAATTACAAAGAAATATTGTTTCTATATTGAAAGTTGTTTAGTGTAGAGAGCTTTTTACATGTAAAGAAAGCTACGAGAGAAGAGATCAAAAACTTGGAGATTTTGACACATGATATAATGAGGTAAATCATGAAAAAAAATGAGACAGTGGAAGGGGATAAAAATTTACTTTTTATACATGCTTCAATGGGATAAAAACAAAAGGATAATTAAGAAATGTGAGCTATTGGCATTAACAGTTATATAATCTTTTTTATTA
>Ga0325410_1000786_pt1 | contig 33648 bp, 34 predicted proteins | sample PopdelMetagenome_16_FD_206182 | JGI IMG/M metagenome (GOLD analysis project Ga0325410, IMG submission 206182) | Populus deltoides microbial communities from Bellville, Georgia, United States - Xylem-PdIQD-R3 | ecosystem: Host-associated > Plants > Phyllosphere > Stem > Wood/Secondary xylem...
CATTTTTTTTTCTAAAACCAATTTTTTTTTTAAAAAATATACCCCCCCCCCCCCCCCCCCCCCCAAGAAACAACCATTAACGTAAAGAGATGCTTCTCATAAGATTGCAGTAGTGACCCTGTTGATCACTGAATTGCACTACTTACAGGTGATTAGCCCACCCCAAATTCTAACAGCTGGCACCAGGGATATGATTGCTTATTGCCCTCACTGTTTCTGTTTTTGATGTAACTAAGTTGCAGCATCATTGTTTCCAACGTAATTTCCCCAGAACTAGCAGCTGGCATTCTCCTAGAATGCAGATTCTGCTACTGTTCATGTTTCAAACCTAAAGCTTATGCTATATATAAAACAAGTTGGAAGTCATCATTATGGGTCATGACTCATGATCAAAATTGAAAGGTGCATCCCTAATCAGAAGTCCTTGAGTCTTTCTATTTATGGATGTTCCATATATTTCAAAGTACAGATTCTGTTGCAGTTTATCCCCAAACTATTGTTGGTTTTGTCTGTGTACCATAAGCAAGGATCAACTTACATGTTAACATTTGTGTGTTTTGTGTATCTATGTCACTGCTAAAGGGCCTGTATATCCGCTCAAGAATTACAATCAATCCTGATAAAGTTTATAGAATGGCCATGACAAAGCTGAACACCTCAGCTGGGATTCTTGAGGTTATGGGTGCTCCTCTCACAGGAACAGTATTAAGAGCCTATGTGATGTCAGGAGGTGGACTTGTTCTAAAGAACTTCAAGCCAACTGTTAGGAGCAAGCGGTGTTTTCTCATCTTCCCAATACAAGGTTCTGAGAGAAAAGGTCTAGTCAGTGTTGAAGTTAAGAAGAAGAAAGGCCAGGTATACTCGTTTTTTTTGTTTTGAGCATCTGATCAGGCAATAGAATGTTTTTAAGAAATGAAAAATTGGAATCTATGATTATGATTCTTTTGGTCTTTTGCTACTCATAAATCATAAATTGAGCTTCTCTTAAGTGGAGCAAATTGATTGCCACCCGTGTTGCTGTTGCATTAAACAGTAAATGAAGTTTTCTAGCTATGTGAGTATCTGTGCAAGAGATAGGGAAAGGGGGTTGTGGTTTGGGAGGATTTTTGCATTAATTCTTACTTGCATATTTCTATCAATTTAGAAGTTAGAAACTGTTATTGGCAGCAGCTTCTTATATGTATTATCCTGGAGCTCTGTGCACAAGTAATCCCAGAGCTGTCACTTATATGTATATATGTGTGTGTGTGAGAGAGAAAATTTACATATTGATAAGGGTAAATGAACAACTTAACCCTTCTTATTCAAAAAACTGTTTTAAATTTCTGTGCAGTATGATATGAGGTTATTGGCTGTTGACATCCCCATGGCATCAGGACCTGATCAGCGATTATTTCTGATTGGAGACGAAGAAGAATACAAGGTTGGTGGTGGTTTGATATCTGAGCTGAGAGATCCTGTGGTGAAAGCAATGGCAGCAAGCAAGGAATTTGATGATCTTGATCAAATCGAGGAAGAGGAGGATGCTGAGAAGGAACTTCAGGAAGCTGAAAGAAAGCACCGTGAGGAAATTGAAAAGCTTGAAAAAGGTGGCTCCTAGTGCCTGTTTAGTAAATTGATGTTCGTTTCCCTTCCATTCATTACTTTTGTTTTTCATTTCCATGGATTTGTTTTTCTTAATGGGGGCCATGGCTTGATGTACGGGTATCATGACTAGTATCACAGTTTGTGCAAAGTTTTCCTGAACTGCTAACGAGTCATCTTCAGAAATCTCTAAAGTTTTTGTACTATTGAAGTTGAGATGGCCCGTATGAGGCAATAAAAGCATACAACTGAGGCAGCCTTCCACACTGAAGGCATTTTTTTCTGACATGGATCGGTTTCCTTGCCTTGCTTGCCAATTTACTCTGGAAATCTCTTGTAGCAATAATTTATAATTTTTCTTTAATGCTCTAAAATCATTCTAAGATGATCTGCTTTGGTTTATAGATTTAGACCTGGATTGCAATGGTTTCAGTACCGAAGACTAGATATCCATATTGCCTGTGCATTTTTAGTTACATATTGTTAATTTAGTATTCCCGACTGATCTTGTTATAAAGCCTTTAGCATGCTAGGTTATTTCTCTTGATCCAGAAGCTGCCACTGGACCATTGTTAATTTTGCAGTCTTGTTTAGAAGTCACAAGTTCTGTGAAAGGTCTGCTTGTCAGCTAATTCATGGGATGGTTGATGTTTATCACCAACATCTGGGGTGCAGTTGCTGATGCCTGATAGGTAATTATGACAACCACTGCATGATAACTGAACATCAGCATTTTTGACATCTCCGGATTTTTAAGCACATGAAAGCTTCCCCACAAGTTCAAGACATCTAGCTTTTACACAATTTGCAACTTAACTGGTGGGCTCTAGTAGAGGAGTGCATTTTTTTTACTTTTAATGCGTCTTCATTAAAGTCCTTTCCTTTCCTGTACGATGTTTATATCCGTAACACAGAAGAAGGTCCCCTATGTTTGTGGTTGCCGTTGCCATGACGTGAGTGAGGAAGGGAGGTAGGATTCATGACTTGATGCTCACACCCAACTACCAAGGACCTTCTGCGGAACCTGATTTCCTCATTTGGTCCCATTGTGGATTCGTGTCTCTCAAGAACTGGATAAAACAGGACCAGTTTGTTTAAGCTGTGGTCAGTCCGCTTAATTACTCGAGTCTTGTTCTCGTCTAAGTGGTTGGAAATGACACCCAACTAGCAAAGACAACACGGTTTATTAAATTCCCAGCGATCAATCTGTTTCAGCATAAAACCTTATTGGGCCCTTTTCAAGGCAAGATCTTATAGTAAAGGAAACGGACCCCCTCCCCTTCCCATTGTCAGGAAAAGAAGGCAAGGACCCTACCATGTGAGTTCCAGTTTGTAGGTTGGATGTTGAGCATGGAATCAAAACAAGTCATAACTCTCCATGCTTAAAATCATCATTCCTTTTTCCAGAAAATTTTCAAATTCATCATAATGTATTTGGAACCACAGTAAGGGAGTCATTATTATCGTTATTATTATGCCAATACATTGTAAGCTAATGGCAAACAAATACGCTCTAAACACTTTCATAAAGGGTGACAGCTTAAGAGCTCATGCTTAATTATTCATCATCTTCTGTCTGCTGGTTTTCCCCATGCCTGTACGTGCCAAAAAGAGGAGAGAGAGAGAAAGAAATCTAGTGTTAGCTATCCCTTAGTAAGCTCAAGGCAGTTTTGAATTCTTTCCCTCTGTCAAATATGATGGAAGTCTCATCATAGATTTTGACTAACATTCGTTGCCATCATTGAGTTTGTTGTCCAACACGGCTAAAATCTCAAGGCAAGAAAATGACAATGCAACAAACTCCCAGCTTACTGCCTATCCTACTGTCTTCACCATACTAGAACAAGATTACTTTTTAATCATGCTAGAGCAATATTAAATCTATGGATTTCTGTTCTTATCATCACTCCCCCTTCTGTCTCTCTTTTTCATACACATATAGAAGATAATAGATGAAAAGGCTACAGTTTCTTGTGAAGTTGAGAAGCGGGTTGTGAGCTCTACAAATTCATTGTGCTGTTCACAAGCTTTTCCTGGGTAATTTAAGGTTACATTTACTATTAATATGAAGCCGTATTGGACTTCAAATGCTTGCTGTGTCATTGTCAATGGTTGCATGTGTAGAAGACACGGTTGTATTCCAATAAAAAAAGAAAACCGGGACCAAACATGTTTCAATGAAGTCTTGCATAGTTCTTTAAATGACGGAAAAGAGAGAAACGAATAGCATATAGAGGCTTCAGTCCTAGTACTTTTGCGAGCATTTCACGTTGTTAATTCCTAGTTACAAAGACAACCACACTGTCGGTTGTCTTGTTGATGGCCAAGAATGCATCTGCGTGCTTATTCTTTTTTTTTTTCCCCTTTTTAAACAAGATACAAGAAGTTTGATAACAATAAATAACCTCCATTTCTTTATTCATAGCTTGGTTTTTTTGCTTCTTGATAAAATTCTCATTTTGTCTTGAAAACTTGAATTAGAATTGGGGTTTTGCCTTGATTCAAGTTCTTCTGTACATCCGTTATTGAGACTTGAAAGGAGTTTAAGACCTTAAATTCATGGTCAGCGATAATGCCTTTTGATCTGAATATTTACACAGCAGTTGGGAGAATTACTAAGAATATATAAAGTTGCTAGCCTATAAATTCGGTGACCCAAATTAGCATTCCATTACTATCATTATCACTTCCACCTTTTTTTTTTTTTTTGTATTTTTGAGCTGGAGCGTCAACTGAAAGCACTTGAACTTGGTTCTCCTCTCAGTGTATTGCCCCTTTATTTCGTTTACCTTCTATTTGCAGGAACTGATTTCAGGAAAGATTTTTGTATTCTGATTTTCTTGCAGGTATTTTTGGATATGCAAGGCAGAAGTTATTAGATAGAAAATTGTCATGTTTCCATGGTATAAGTCTCTATCTCCATAATATTTGTTTGTCACTTGCTAACTTTGAAAATATATTTTATGTTGTTATCAGCAAGTGATATCAGGCACACTTTCTTTAACACCCAACTGGATATCAATTATTTGCTCCTTTATTTTCTTTATGGCTACTTCCTGTGAGCTTCCCTCCTGCATGATTCCCAATCGATTTCTTCTTCTAATGGATAACGCAGGTTTACACAGCTCCATAGCTCAAATGAACAAGCATGAAATGAGATTCTGAGTGAATGATAGTGACTTAGTGGCATCTGTTTCCTACTTTCTTAATACTGCTAGTTAGAACAATAGTGCTACTTTCTTTATGCAATGCCTTTTCTTTAACAAAAAAAAGAAGGAGAATTTAACTTTTTGCTTTCTCTTTACATCAATCTTTTTTTTCTCTTGGATTCTTTATCACCACTTTGCTTTTGACATGTGCTTCCTCTGGTAAGTGAGCTTTGCTTTCCCAAAACAAAAATGTCAATCAACAACACCTTATTTATTATTTCTCCTTTTGCTCTAAAGTAAATTCAACTTTAAAGTACAGTAATCTACTGTTGTGGTGAACGATCTCAGTAACTTCAACATTTCCACCGAACCATGTTCAGCTAACTTTTATCAATGTTCTGATTCACTGAACCAGGAGAGCACCGGGAGCTGCTGAAGCCAGAAACAAGCACAGTTCATTTCAAACTGAGCAACTATCAATGAAGCTCCTGTCCCCCATTTCCACAGTTGTTTTCCTTTTCTTCATACTTCCAGTTGTGCCTCAGATTATAGCTGACCTGAATTCTGACAGACAAGCACTTCTTGACTTTGCTGCTGCTGTTCCACACATCCGGAAACTCAATTGGATTGCTTCTACCTCAGTTTGCACCTCCTGGGTTGGCATTACCTGCAACACAAATGGAACCGGGGTGGTTGCTGTCCATCTTCCAGGCGTTGGACTGTATGGCCCTATCCCAGCCAACACTATAGGAAAACTTAATTCTCTAAAGATTCTCAGTCTCCGATCCAATAGCCTCAATGGAAAGCTTCCTTCTGATATCCCCTCCCTCCCTTCCCTTCAGCACCTTTACCTGCAACAGAATAATTTCTCTGGCGTCTTCCCTGCCTTGCTCTCCCTTCAACTCAATGTCTTGGATCTTTCCTTTAACTCCTTCACTGGGAGCATACCTCCCACCATACAGAATCTGACTCAGCTCACTGCATTATACCTCCAAAACAATTCCATCTCCGGAGCCATACCCGATATCAACCTTCCAAGACTCAAGGCTTTAAATCTGAGCTTTAACTATTTCAATGGTACAATTCCATCATCTTTCCAGAAGTTCTCCTATTATTCATTCGTTGGGAACTCTCTATTATGTGGACTGCCTCTCAAGCGTTGCCCCACCATCTCCTCTTCACCTTCTCCTTCCCCAAACGACTTTCTAAACCCCCCAACAAAGCCCCAATCTCACACTGCTTCCAACAAGAAACTTGGTTCAAATTCTATAATTGCTATAGCAATTGGGGGATCAGCTGTGCTATTTCTCATAATTATGGTTATCTTTGTTTGCTTCTTGAAAAGAAAAGTCGGGGCAAGAAACACAGTATTGAAAGGGAAGGCTGAGAGCGAGAAGCCTAAGGATTTTGGTAGTGGGGTGCAGGAGGCTGAGAAGAACAAACTGTTCTTCTTTGAAGGCTGTTCTTATAACTTTGATCTTGAGGATTTGTTGAGGGCTTCAGCTGAAGTTCTTGGTAAAGGGAGTTATGGAACAGCCTACAAGGCAGTTTTGGAGGACGGGACATCAGTGGTGGTGAAAAGGTTGAAGGAAGTTGCTGCTGGAAAGAAGGAATTTGAGCAACAGATGGAAGTTATAGGGAGAGTTGGACAGCACCCTAATATTGTTCCACTCCGTGCTTATTACTACTCCAAAGATGAGAAGCTTCTAGTTCACAACTACATGTCAGCAGGCAGCTTATCTGCATTCCTGCATGGTAAGCTGTATTTTAGCTCAATTATAATGAACAAGTTTTGTTTTCCTTTCCTCCACATTTTTTTTTGCATTACTTCCATCACCTGGCATTAGAAATTTGTGCAAGGCAAATCAAAATTTTCTACTTGTGATTTTTATCCAGGGAAATTTTTCACCTAGTAACGACTGCTTGAGAACAAGCAAGACCAATGTTCACTAGTTTAATGAGAACCAGAAAATGGTTTAAACTTCAGCCAGTGAGTTTTATCCTTTTAGGAGCTGTGTTTGGTTCTGTGAGAAACATGTTTTCCCAAATGAAAACGGTAGAAGGTTAGGAATCTCATCTATCATACAACAGTTCTGCATCAAGTTGTTTCTGGCAGTCTAGCACAAAGTAGTCATGCTGGCTCTTTTGATTTATTGACTAGAGTTACACATTAACAATGGCTTAAACCATGAAAGTTAAAAGCCCTTGCAGAGAAGATTTACAGCATTTGTAGAAGAAAATTTTGTTAAATTAGTGAAGAATACCAAATAGGCTAATAACAATTAATCGAATTCCCTAGAATCGATTATGAGATTGGGTGTCATTAACAGCCAGAAAAGACAGTTATGGTACTATAAAATTCCTCATGATGAAGTTTAGCTAACTATACCCATCTATACTTTTGGTTTTTACCGATTGCTGCAGAATAATGTACTTTTTGATTGAATCGATCTCAATGGTGGTTTTTTTATTCTTGAAAAAACCTTGAGAGTTGTAACATTCTGATGAATTACTTTTTTAGTACAGTTGTTTGGAACCAGGTAACAATATCAAATAATGTGGAACCTCTCAGTTTATTTAAAATGATGTAAATTGGTTGCTTGGTGTGCTGTATTCTGCATAATTGCCATAACATTTGTATAAATCAAATTTTTTCAGCTCACTTCAACTTTGCTATGCCTGTAACTAGGAATTTGACTGCACTCCCTTGTATTATCAGTTGTCTCTGATATAAATTTTATACTTCTTCCCCATGCTCTTTTTGCATGGAAATAATAGGCAATAGGGCTGGAGGTAGAACTTCACTGGATTGGAATGCAAGAGTGAAGATATGCCTTGGGACTGCCAGGGGAATTGCCCGCATTCATTCTGAAGGTGGTGCCAAATTTTTCCATGGTAACATCAAGGCTTCCAATGTACTCCTCACCCCAGATCTTGATGGGTGCATCTCTGATGTTGGATTGGCTCCTCTGATGAACTTCCCCACAACCATGTATAGAACCATTGGATATGGTGCTCCGGAGGTGATTGAAACACGCAAAGCCTCTCAGAAATCTGATGTTTATAGTTTTGGGGTGCTCCTCCTGGAAATGCTGACTGGGAAAGCCCCACTACAAGTTCCAGGACATGACAGTGTGGTTGATCTTCCAAGATGGGTGCGGTCTGTTGTCAGAGAAGAATGGACTGCAGAGGTTTTTGATGTTGAGCTTGTAAGGCACCAAAATATTGAAGAGGAAATGGTGCAGATGCTTCAGATTGCTTTGGCTTGTGTGGCAAAAGCACCAGATATGCGTCCCAAAATGGATGAAGTTGTTAGGATGATAGAGGAAATTCAACATTCTGACTCAAAGAACAGGTCATCCTCCGATGCTGAGTCTAATGTCCAAACTCCATGAGAGTTTTAAAATTTTTCGCGCTATGGAAATGATATATCAGATGCTGTCTGATATGGTAAGGCGATATGCATGAATGCATCATGCACACATGCTAAGCCTTAACCTCTCAATGTATCCATACTTCACCACGAATTGTACTACTTGAATCCTGTAGAAGATTTTTAGAATTAATCTTCGGAAAAATAAACTTCCTGTCCCTTGATTTCTGGTAACCGAACTCTTTTCCAACTATTATAAGCTGGCTGATAAGCTTTAACTGATCTGCAGAATCCATGAAACTGAAGCTTCCTTATGCTAGGCTGAAATTCAAGATAACTTTACAAAGAATTAATTGTGTTTCCACTTAACCTCCTAAAATATCAGCCATTTTCAGGTTAATCAACTTGATAAAATAGATATATTTCACACTACAGATAATCCATGAAATCAATGAACATGATGCAGTAAATTAATTCAAAAGAGATGAAAGATAATTTTCCAGATGGCTGAGATTAAAGCATTTCACAAGGGTAAGGTGAGGCTTTGTAAATGCATATTGCATATTAACAACCACTCTGGTTAATAACGCCATGACCAAAAAAAGGAGGTCGTAGGAAAGAAATAGAAGGCCAAAAAAGGTCTATTAAATAGGGCATTGTTTTACTAGCAGCCCTTTGTTTTTTCGTTGGTTATAGTAGAATATGTCGTTAGTTTACAGCAAAAAACCCAAACGTGGGAACTTGAAATGGCAACACACCCCCTGAAGGGAAGGACACCTATAGTCTCTAGCATTTCTCTTTCTCTGTTGAATGTTTTACGGGATCTCTGACTGCCCATGTTGTCTATTTCTGATAAGGCCTTAATGACATGATCTTATGGTGAAATCCTGGATTACACTACATATCAGAATCAATTGGATCCAAAGGTAAAACTTCTCTTCATGCCTCTATTCTTTTCTTTGTTTGGACTGCTCTAGCTGTTTCATTGGTTTCTTCTCCATCATTTGAATCTTTTGATGATAATTAACATAAGAAATGATCTCATTTAGGTAATGCGTAAATGTCTTACAAATTTATCCAAAGCTGTGATTTCCAATTGTTATTGCTTGTAAGTCAACAATCTGGTTTAGATGAAATGCATCCACCAAAATTTAAATGGTTTTGCTGTCTCGGCAAGAAAGAGGAAGACTACATTACTGTTTTGCAAAGCTTTGGATGGCTTAATGTTGTCATTGCTAATGTATGAGGGGAAAAGAAGGAATGGGAGAAACATTTTACCTTAAAGAGAGAAAAGATAGCTATAAGATAATGAAATCCGCAGACGATTAGGGGAGTTTATTTTGCATTTCGAGCCTAAAATAATGGAACTGGATTTTACTCTTTTGGTTTAAAAGATGATACATAAAGAGAGCTTATGCCATGTATCTGTAGTGCCTTTTGTGTTTTACCTGGAAGAAAAAAGAAAAAGAACTGCAACAGATCTGATGGATATTCTCTTTTAGGAACCTGCTGTAATCGCAAATCCATCACCAGGGTGTAATGGGACATTGTTGGTCCACGGTGAGTCTCTTTAAACAAGCTGAAAAGAACTATGCCCATCTCTCCTCCTGATATTCTTCATGTATAAGTGATCTTCATTCTGAAATGCTCTTGCTGTTTGAAGGCTCCTGCTGGCTGTTGAGACTTCTTTTGCAGTGAATCTTGATTATCAACTTTGTTTTTGTTGAATAGAGCCTGATCAAGTTTACCTTTTGAAACCTTGACTCCTCTTCATTTCCATGTTCAGTTTCAGCAAACCTCTCAATATGTTTATATTTCGTTTCAAATGACAAATGGTTGTAGGGTTGACAATCCACGATGTCTTGTTTCTTGATGAAAACTATGATGGTGTCAGTTAACAAATCAAAGTATTTGTCAAGAATGCCTAGATTTAAGATCACCTCTTCACTTCTGTAAACAGAACTTTCAATGGGTTTTCCACTTAATATGTATTTCCGTAAACCTGAAAGAACCTAGAAGATAGTCTAGACCAGTATGATCAGCTGTAACACAAGGCATTATTTAGCTGTTGAACTCACAGCCTCTGTCCTATACCTACATATCATCACCTTAAAATACATGAAGTTTTCAGGCTCCAGCTTATCAGGGTTTTAATCGAAAGTTCTTTCATTTTTAAGAGACCTGGCTTGCCAGTTTTGAACCATTTATCAAGTAATCATGCTTCGGATGCTAATGTCCATGGTAACCCATATTTAGACCGGTCCATCATCCTCGATATATCTATCATTCAACATATTGAGGATAACTCTTGCAGGTCTGCGTTTGTTGTAATAATTGTCATAGAGGTAATGAAGAAAGTGTTCATCAAGAGAATTATCGTAAAGAATTTGCCAGTAGAAATGTTCACCTTCTTACCACTATGGAGAAATGGAATGAAAAAATATCAGAAGCAAGTAGGGATGGAAAGATTGTAAGTTCTTAATACTTGGCTACATTTTATGTTTACCTTCTCTACATTTTCCTTTTCCCCACAACTTCTGAATTCAGTCATTACAGAGTGAAAAATTCATATGGATGCTCTGGTAGTATTCAGATGTAACTGTCATCATTTACATGCCTAATTTCTCACATTGGTAAATTTTTCCCTCACCTGTCCAACAGGCGATCGTAAATTTCAGTGCATTGTGGTGTGCTCCATGTAAAACAACTGCACAAGCCTTCTGCGAGCTTGCAGATAAATATTCCTCCGTCATATTTCTAACAGTTGATGTTGATGAGCTTGCAGTAAGTAAAACATGTTTTCACTGTTAGCCTTAGGTAACAGAGAATGAAGATCAATGCACAACAAGGTTGTCAAGAATTTCTCTCTACTTTTACACGAACTCTCATTCACTTCTACAATTTAAAAGACATAAGTCAAGACTTATCTACATCTATATGCATGGTGATGAAATTATACTTGAGCTGTAATAATTCGTCGATGCCTATTTGAAACACAAATATGAATTTCTGCATCAGGTTCTCATATGTGATCAACACATAGCAATATATTAATTTGTTTGATTCAGTTTTTTAGTGTGTTCAATAGATAGAGATTAATCACAGAACATATTTGATAAGTGAAATGTGCTGTCTGATTGGATGCAGGAACTGAGTACTTCATGGGAAATTAAAGCAACTCCAACATTCTTCTTCCTTAAAGATGGGCGACAAGTTGACAAACTTGTCGGAGGAAACATGGCGGAGCTCCAGAGGAAGACTGCTGCTATTGTCAATCTTGAGTCTAGGTCACGTAATTGACTCTTATTCCTGAAAACTGGCTTATTTTCCATTCCATTCTCCAATCACAATTTCTGTTACCATGTAGTAATGTCAGCAACCACTGCCAGGTACTGGTATATCAAGTTTTGAAAAATCTGAAATTTGCACGTGAGATATGAAAGCATTGGTTTTTCAGACATAAGTGAAAAACTGTGTACTCAGCAGGGCGTTTAGAGCAGGAAAAAAACATAGAAAAGTTGCAAATTCTTCATGGATATTGCTGTGCATCCTGAATGTACCAGTGGATTTGTCAGAAATTGAGAGAAGAAGGGATGCATGATGTAAAGCATCTTTCTTATACTACTCTCATATGAGGGGAAGTCTCATGGATCTGAGAGTGCTCATGGACTTGGATTGCATTACTTTCAAGATGTATATTTATATTAGTCAAGTGATAATTCTAGAGACTCAAGGATAACCACATCATTAATGCATTGAACCTGTAAGACCTAAAAGGACTGTTTGGAAAACTCAACATTATTCTAGATTTCTACATTAATTCCAACAGGATTTGCTTCATGTGCTCAACATCAAGAATTGTCTGTAATCATTAAAATGATTTCATTCAACCATGCCAAGGAGATCATGATCCGATTATACGTGCTCAAACTTAGCGTTCTGTTGATTCTAGACCTGTCGAGAGTAAACACTTGAAACGATCCATGGATGAAGATGTTACCAAGATCCTGAAGGGTTCTCCTATTGCATGAATTTTCAACATTTTCATGGTAATATGCACTCACCATCAAAGCCTATACTCTATCCAAGTGTCCGCAAGAATTACACCCATCCTTCCTTTTCCCATCAGCTGCTTCTTGTTCCGATATCTTCTGTCTATATAAAAGAGTCCAGGGAAAAATTAAAATTCTATCGTTTATACAGCAAACACGAACTGCCTGGAGTCCTTGTCAATTTAGCAAAAATGAACTGTTCACATTTTAACATGAAAATGGTGACTGATGATATGAGAGGCAGAGTCTTACTAATGTCTCTTTTTCAATTTTTCTATGCTATTAGACATTAATGTATGAAGTATATAGCAGATATAATGTCACCGCAATCCTCTATTTAGATTACCAACGTGGACAAAAAATCAAAATAGAAGCATAATGTACTTAGGAGAGACTATATTTTGCAAGCTTACATAATTACCTGTCTATTGGATTTCAAAATGACCATCATCTAAAGCTGACTTGCTAAATCTGCAAAGGTAAGAGGTACGTACAGGAGAAGAAGAGCTGGTATTTCTGCTAATATTTCTCTCTTGTCTGTTTATGACGTTGAAAATCTTTGCATTTAAAAGTTCACCATTTCAGTTCTTACCCACCATGATGATGCTTCCTGAAATGAGGTGCTATACCAATCACCAAAGTGTTGAACCACCATCCAGTGGAAATCTTCGGACAGCCCATAAGACCCAAAAGCAACTATGGTCACCTTTCAAAGGTTGGATTGATCCACATGAACATCATCATGGTAAGAATTGTGTATGAAAAATCTTTCTGTGCGATGGCACCAGGTATCTTGACGTTCCCCTTCAAGTTGCATCTAGGTGGATAAGTGTATCATGATTATGTGATTGCAACTCATTTTCTAGAAAAAGATGAGCCTATTGGAGTGGCAACTTTTACGGTAAGACCATATCCACAGTGATGATCTTAAGTAGTATTTCTAATGTATAGGTGGTTTATCAGAAGTAGCACATACACTGACAAGCACGAGAGCAGGCATCAGAGAGGTGCATTAGTGCCGAAGAGCAAAAAGTTTATTAAGGTGGATGAGTGTTTGGTAATCAAGTTGGGATTTCTAAACATTGCCCTTGTTGGCATGGAATGATGGATCATATGGACAACCTCAAGTCAACGCCCCCCCCGCCCTCCTATTTACAAGACTGTCTCGAAGAAACCAGATGGAAGATGGTTTTCGAAGTTCCCAAGCTGAATAGCTAAAAGAAGGATTTATGATGTTAGCAATTTGCCAAGCCTAAATCTATAGCTTTAGCTTCCAAGTTAAACAGCTGCTTCATACTGGAAACCTGGACCACACAAGCCAGTTAAGCTCCAAGTTTTCAAGGTTCCTGTCGTTTGTGGGTTGTGTAGCATACAAAGTTTCAAGGATCATACAAGTACAAGATTCAAATACAACGAAAAAGAAAAAAAAATGAAAGTCATCAAAGTTTCAGGGAAAGAAAGGCCATCTTCCAATGACTCCATTAGTCATTGGTTTCTCCATCTCATTGTAAGAGATCTGTTGTACGGTATTTAGCATATATGCTAAGCATATACTGTATGGATATCCAGGAAAACTTCGGAGAAACCCCAGACACAAAATAGACAGATATCACCAAGCGAGCATTCCTAAAACAGCTGAAAAAAAAAAAGAAGAATTATGCTTCAGACAAAATCTTTTAAATGGAGAAAATACTTAAATTAGCAGTGATCCTGGCAACTAGCTGTGCTAAAAACATTGACTGACACCCGATACAGACAATCAGGAAATGATTGCGAAGTTGAGATGTGTCCTGGGAATAAAGAATCTTAAGACTAACAGCCATGGCAAAGAGTGTTTATCTCTCTTTCTTCATCCTGATTTCTTGGTAATGACGGGTTTCTTTTTATAAATAAAGACGTTAGCCACAACGAGAATTTCTTGTGTTACCAGTGTCCTGCATCCATACAGGACAAAAACCGCCATCCCTGACACGCTCAATTCCCTGCCTTATATTATGCATTGACTCCCTGTGCATCTCAAACACATCTCCACTTCTCAAATCAGCTTGGAGAAATTATTACTCCAGACATGTCAGACGGAACTCGAGCTGTCTTTTCAGCTCTTGACAATGCCAAGACCCAACTCTACCATTTTAAGGCAATTGTTATAGCGGGTATGGGATTTTTCACTGATGCTTATGATCTCTTTTGCATCACTGCTGTAACCAAGCTTATCGGCCGCCTATACTACTTTGACCCAGCTAAAGGCGCCCCAGGTAAGCTTCCGGTAAATATCAACAATGCGATAACTGGAGTTGCTTTATGTGGAACCCTAGCAGGGCAACTCTTCTTTGGGTGGCTTGGGGATAAACTTGGTAGGAAGAAAGTTTACGGCATCACTCTAGTTACTATGGTGGGGTGCGCCTTAGCTTCTGGCCTTTCCTTCGGGTCCACATCTACAAGTGTGATTGGAAGTCTCTGCTTCTTCCGGTTCTGGCTTGGTTTTGGGATTGGAGGAGACTATCCGCTCTCAGCTGTGATTATGTCTGAATATGCCAATCAAAAAACTCGTGGAGCTTTCATTGCAGCCGTCTTTGCAATGCAAGGAGTAGGAATTCTGTTCGCAGGAGCTGTATCCACAATTGTCTCCAAGGCATTCTTGAGTGCTTTCCCATCTCAGCCATTTAGTAAAGTCAATGTGCTATCAACTCAGCCTGAAGCAGATTTTGTTTGGAGGATAGTACTCATGTTTGGTGCAGTCCCTGCAGCTTTAACCTATTATTGGCGAATGAAAATGCCAGAAACAGCTAGGTACACTGCCTTAGTTGAGGGAAACCACAAGAAGGCTGCTAACGATATGGCCAAGGTTCTTGAAAAGGACATTACTATTGATGAAGCAAGTTCCAAGGCTCCTATTAATCCCAACTCTTCATACGGGTTCTTTTCTAAAGAGTTTGTTTATAAGCACGGGACTCAACTTCTTGGGACAGCAAGCACCTGGTTCCTATTGGATATTGCTTTCTATACTCTCAATTTAACCCAGAAAGATGTATACCCATCTGCTGGATTGCTAAATAAGGCCTCCTCAATGAATGCGTTAGAGGAGATGTACCATCTCTCCAAAGCAATGTCCTTAATCGCGCTTGTTGCAATTGTTCCTGGTTACTGGTTTACTGTGTTCCTCGTTGATAGGATCGGAAGGTTCATAATCCAGCTTGGCGGCTTCCTTATGATGTCCATTTTCATGGCAATTCTCGGATTCAAGTATGGGGATCTTAGAGGGGAGAAAAATGCATGTGGCCCAGATTCGAAAAAGGATTTCTGTGGTGGTCACCCAATAATGTTTACAGTTCTTTACGGACTCACCTTCTTCTTTGCTAACTTTGGACCAAACAGTACAACCTTCATAGTGCCGGCAGAGCTGTTTCCAGCAAGGTTCCGCTCGACATGTCATGGTATTTCAGCTGCATCAGGAAAAGCAGGAGCTATAATCGGTGCATTTGTTGTACAGTACTACACCCAGGATGGAGACTCAAATGGAATCAAGAAGGCCATTATTGGACTTTCTGTGGTAAATTTGATTGGCTTTTTCTTCACTTTCTTGGTGCCAGAAACAAAAGGCAAGTCACTCGAAGAACTCTCTGGAGAAGATCAGGATATAGGCAAAAATGCAGAAGCAAATGGTAAAAACTATCGTACCGATGTGGGTCCAGAAAGTGAAATGGTTTAGTTCTTAGGTATATTTATTCCTTTTCTCCAGGATTTCAAGCAATCACTACGTGTGGATCTCCAATAAAGCAAGCTAGCTCCTTCTTCTTCACTGTCAAAATAGAGGAATAAGGAGAAAGAAATTGCAGCTGCATTGATTGTTGCTACAAAGTAATTATGTGTGTGTGTGTGCCTTCTTATAGTTTTCGACTAAAAACAAGTTACTGTAATGTGGAATAAAATTATAATTAGGTGATTGCAATTTGAAATGCAATTGGGAAGAAAAAGAATCACCAAAGTGCTAGCTTCTGCTCTGTATGACTTAACCCTAACAGCAACTACGCAGTCAATGACATGTTTGTGCTCGATACAGGTCTATTATCATACACAATATCCTATTAGGACATCAGCAAATATACTTCAAATTTTACATGCTAAATTCTACACTATACTGCTGGCTTTCTCTCTTTGAAGGTATCTCTGTTGAGGGAATCTATCCCAGAGCTGTTTATTCCTAAGATTACTGCTAGCTGGAAAATAATTTTCCTGCAACACGAAAAAGTCTGACAGTGAGGCTTCCGAGTCTGCAGCTGACTAGCTGTAGACATATCAAACAGGAAATGAGAAGTTGCACTACTATTCTACATTAGCTTTAAGCATTCGCTCATCAGACTTCAGTCAACATGACCACATCGGAATTTCATACAGATTTCTTTAACCATCTTCAATGGCTCACGCAGAAGTTGGATTCTGTTTCTTTTTCGTTGTTTTGGCATGTGGAATTTACAATTTACATTTTCTTTTTAACATAAAATACTTGGCTTCGTTCACAAATGGTAACTGAACAATTAGAAGCACATCCTGAACACAAACCTGAAACAATTTGGAGTCTAAATTTATAGTTTTAAATGAATACGACATACAGTTGCTTTTACTCACAGTTTTATCCTCCAGAAGCAAAGTCATATACATTAACTGATAACCATTACAGGATATAATAATAATCTCCAGCCATCTCAACAAATTCAACAGCATTTTCAGAACGATAACTCTTCGAGATTCGCAAGCCTGTAATGTCAAGGCCGAACGAACTTCGTATATTCCCCCGAAGAGAAGTAGCTGGTCTCACATAAGAGAGCCCCTTGAAAAGGTTTGTCACAGGATTTTGGGCTAGATGCTGGAGAATCCAGCACTGGCATGCTAGTCCAGCGCTCCTCAAAGTTGGCAACACAGTGCTTACCTGCCACTTCAGGCAGAACACTAGGCCTGATTTCACGGGCCTCCAATTTCTTCCAGTTGATTGACTGGAACCACCTATGGTTTTCTATCTCCTCACTGCCATTTGGTCCCTTCCCAAGGCGCTTGCTTGTTTCTTTCTGCAGCAGCTGAAGAGGAAAATGTGTTTCTAAGACTTCATATTCATTATTCCAGAAAACAAATTATACCACAGATCAAATTCCAACGTCCGCTGCATCAGCTTAAAGCAGCAATACCTTCATGGAATTGGAAGGTGGAGCACAGTTGAATTTTTAATCCCACCCAAACCTAAATCCTGGTGCCTAAATCTGGAGAGGATCATTTGATCAGAAAGACAAAATAACACCAGAAGTGGTCATTTCCAATTCAAGTGACAAAATGCCATAAAGTACCCACTCTTGACCTGATCTTTGATACTTACAAGATCATCTATGAGAAGGTATTGCCAATGGCATGATGACAAATGCGAATACAGGTTGCCCCTTTGCATTAGATTATGCGTTGACATATAGGCATATCCATAAATGATAGGCATTGATGGACTTAAGTTTCAAGTGACAACTAATAACATTGGGGCGCGCGCCAACAAATGCATACTAACCTTTCCAGTGAGCATTTCATAAAGCAGGATTCCAACACTCCACCACTCTGTAGCCTTATCATGACCTTTCGCGAGAACAGTTTCTGAAGACATGTATTCTAATGTTCCAACACGTAGAGTTCGACCTTGTATTTTCATCAAACTGCTTTGCCAGGCCAAAATCAATTAACATCACCTGGGACCAAGCACAGGGATAATTAACATCACTTGCATGAACGCGCGCGCGCACAGATGAATGCAGAGAGAGAGAAAGAAAGCAAGTTGAGAAATCGTACCTGTCCATCTGCATCTAGAAGAATATTTTCAGGTTTAAGATCCCTATGCATTATGTGCCATTTGTATTTGTATGAAGATGAGAAACAGCAGAAACAATTTCTGCTGCGTATATACGTGCCAAATCCTCCCTGTGTAAGTGTAGAATCAACAGAATTTGAGCCGATTTTGACAGATATGCTCAAAGGTGTATTAGTATGACTTTTTTTTATGCCAAACTTTTTAACCATATCTCTAGCTTATTAAGATTAATAAATGAAAATTTTATTTTCACTATGTTTAATTTGTATGTCAAAATTTTTTTTTAACTCACCAATCATATTCATTTTAAATTTTGATTTTATTTTTTTAACAAATTTATAAGAAAGTGAATCATGAATCGTTCCAAATATAATGTCATTAATATAAATCTGAGTAATGCGCGCGTACATGTTTACCATTTTTTTCTTATGAAAAGAGTCCTCTTATTAGTTTGTTCTCTTATGAAACTATTTTCTATAACATATATTTTATTAATAGTTCATATTATACTCTTAGTGTTTATTTTAGACCATAAATGACTTTCTTTAACATGTACATATAATCATGATTAGTGAAATCTTTGAGTTGTTCTACATAAACCTTTTCTTGTCGAATTACATTTAGGAATGCACTCTTCACATTCATTTGATACAATTTAAAATTTAAGTGACAAGCAATTGCAAGCAATATATAGACAAATTTCAAATGAGCTACTAATGCAAATGTTTCATCAAAATCAATTTTTTTGACTTGAGTGTATCCTTGTGCCACCAATCTTTATTTGTTTTTGATGATTGTTCCATACTTATCTAATTTGTTCTTGAAGATCTATTTTGTTATAATTATGTTGTGACTATTAGGACATAGAACCACTTCCCAAACATTATTTCTTATGAATTGATTTAGTTTCTCATGTATGATAATGATCCAACTTTCATTCTATAGGGCATCTTCAACCGTCTTAAGTTCAACATGTGATAAATAACACATATATAAGACTTGATGGATAACGTTTTTTTCTTAACCTCATACCTTCATCCAATTTTCTAATAATATTCTCCTTGGGATGATTATGTTTTATTCACAAGAAGAGTTCTTTTTCTTGTGATTGTTTAGAAACATGTGAAAAACTCATATCATAACCTTTTTCATCTTGTTCTAATGAGATTTATTCAGTTATCTCAATGATATTATCGAGATTTTTCTTGACAAATTCCTTCAGATTATTATCAACAACCATATTGATTGATTCCATGACAGTTTGAGTTTGTAGGTTGTAGACTTTGTAAGTTGTCAAACTTATGTAAGTTTTCTTGATCTCTCAAGATATATCAAGAACTCCTAAACACTTTATTTGAACATGGACTCTTGTTGTTCTATAACTCATAAAAAGTGAGTTTTGTTTCCAGGTCTAACCCCAACACGGTTTAAAATATGTACAATAATGTTGACAGTTTCTCCCCAGAAGTATAAGGTAACTTTCTCATTATTCAGTATATTTCATGCCATTTCTTGTATAACTTTATTTTTTCTCTCAACTATACCATTATGCCAGAGAGTGATATATAGGAGCAGAAAATTCTTGATGTATACCCTATTCATCACAAAAACAATAAAGTTAGTATTTTTCAAATTCTTTATCATAATCATTGTGAATTCTAGAGATATAAACATTGTTTTCTATTTGCAATCTACTAAACAATTTTCTCTCAAGATCAAAAGATTTAGACTTTTCTCTTAACAGAATAGCTCAAGTATATCTTGAATAGTCATCTACAGTGAATGCTATACTTATTTCCACTTAGACTCTAAGTATGAGTTGGACCCATTCCATATATTATAACTCAAAAGATCTTGAAATCAGAATGTCAATAATCTTTTTGTGTTGAGTCTTGGTTTGTTTTCTTTCCTGATATGCTCTAAACACCATCTTCTTGATTGGTTATAGTTTTATTATACCATATACTACTTTATTTTCAGAGATCTTTGACAAGTTTCTAAAATTGGTATGACCAAGACGTTGATACTAAAGATCAATATCATCAAGTGTAACCTTATGACAACCCAAGATGGTTTAAGTTTGAAATTCCATGGTAGTTGTCTAAGGTTCTGGTACCTTTTATAATCCATTTACCAACATGATTGTAAATGTTAGATTCATCTTTAGAAAAATACATACTATGATTCTTATCATAAAATTGACTTATACTTGATAAGTTAGCTTTAAGACTATTTACAAAGAAAACATTATGAAAAGTAGGAAAACTAGGAATATCAATACTTCCCCTACCTTTTATGGTAGATGTGCTTCCATCTCTAAAGGTTACTATTTCTCCACCCAAAAATTTAAATTTTCTGAACTGTCTTTTATCTCCTGACATATGTTTAGAATAACTACTATTTAACCACCATAAATTGTTATTAATTTTTTTCAATGATGTATGTGTTACTAGATATATTGTTTTTTTTCTTTACTACCGATTGATTTTTTTATAGTAGAATTTTTAAACTCTTGATATTTCTCATAACCAGCTAACTTATTGGTTTTTATTTCTATAATACACAATTGATTTAATACTAAGTCAATTTTATACTATAGACTATTATTAGAAACTCTATTTCTTGGATTGAAATAGTTTATTTTTATGTCCTACAATTCCACATTGTTGACAAGTGGGAAAAAAACTTATCTTTCAACTTACTTGTTTGGACTTCGCTTGACTCATTTTTAGGCATGATAATCTCTTTTAGTTTACCTTTTATAAAGATAATTCCTTTGGAAGGAGAGGTTACCGATGTATTGTTGATCAAATTTCTATCCGTCGTGTATCCTAGACATATATGATTAGTGTTGACCTTTGAGCTTTTAACAGATCATCAAGTTTTTGTGTTGTTAATTGTTTATTTAATTGTTTGCATACTATCATCTCTTTCTCAAGGCTTTAAGCTTAGTAATAGATCTAGATATCTTTATTTTTAACGACATTAAAGCCTCAGCTAAATTGTTCTTCTCGTTCTTCATATTTGTTAGCTTGTTGAAGAATTTCTAATTCAATTTCTTGACTTTCACAACTTTTTCATACAAGTCATTATAAGCTTTCTGCAAGCATAATTCATGATCAACAATAAGAAAAGTAATATTTGAATCACTGGAATCAATTTGACTTTTTTCAGAACCACTTAATATAGTGAAAATTTGGTTCATATCAAAAACCAGAAAAAGTGACAAAAGCAAATTTATTATCAGATGATGAATTAAAATTTTCAGAATCAAACTCATCATTTAATATAACATTAAAGGCTTTTCCTTTATTTATTTTAAAATTATATTATTCATTTCTTAAGTGATTATAACTTGAACATTCAAAACACTTAACTTTTTTCTTAGATTCAATTTTACTTTTACTTTTATTTTCTGACTAATTTCTTTTGGCAAAATCTTTGCCATTTTTATCTTTCCCATTGTTCTTTTTCTTAAACATAAATTTTCTAGCTATAAGAGCTATATCTTCATTGTTAAGATCATCATTACAAGAATAAACATGTTCTTTTTTTTTAACATATTTAATAGTAATGGATTTACCTTTCTTTTGATGAGACAAGGTAGATTCATAAGTTTATAAGAAACCCATCAATTCTTCAACACATATAGTTTCTAGATCCTCATTTTCTTCTATGGCTATTACTTTTGGTCAAAATCTTTCAGGCAGAGATCTTAGAATCTTCCTTATAATTCATGAGTCCTCCACCTTTTCTACTAGATTGAACCTGAAATTTACAATATTGTTAAGTTTTTCATAAAACTCATTAAAAGACTCATCTTCTAACATTCTTATATCCTTAAATCTTGAGATTAACATTTGTAATTTGAAAATTTTCACCATCTTGGTCCCCTCGTGAATAATTTCAAGAATATCTTGAGTTTCCTTGGTTATTTAACATATGAAGAAATTCATTAAAAGACACTGCCATGAATATGGCATTCAGGCTTTTATTATTCCAATTACGATTAATGGATTCATCTCTAGTCTAGTCGCTGAAAGGCTTGGTCCATCCATGTTTAACTGAGTGCTAGGCTTTCTTGTCTAGTGATTTGAGAAAAGTTTTCATCTTTACCTTCTAGTAGGCATAGTTCTTATCGTTGAATTATGGTGGTGAAATTAATATTAACATATTCCATAAGGAAAATAGATCTTATTCTAGAAGAAGTAAACTTATTCTGATACCATTTGATAGTCCCATTTTTTCACTATATGTTAAATGAACAACTAACACTTTTCAAACACTGATTAATAACCAAATAAATATAAGTATAAAAAACTTAAATGAACAAGTTATTTGGTTATGAAGGGAAAACCTTTTAAAGAATTCTTCAAGAGATACAAAAAAGAAACCCTCCGAGGAAGCCGAACCCATGATAGACAACTTTTACTAGTTTAGAAGATTACAAGATGAGTATTTATGAATACAAATCCTTTCTAACTATATCACTTTACTTATCAAGACAAACACCCTATTTTATCATCTACTGCAGCAGCTTGCCACAACATATAAAGATCTTTAAACCATAGTTTTGAAACCCGGCCTGGTGAGTCGACCTGGGGCTGAAATTGGGATGGATTGATAAAAAAATAGGATAAGCCATGACCTGGTGTGACTCGGCTGACCCGACGGGTTGATCCGGTTGCAACCCATTGACTTTGTTTTTACTAAAACGATACCGTTTTGAATTTTTTAAAAAATAGGGATTGACCCGGCCAACCGGTCAAAACCCGGAACTCGGGCCTTGGACCGGGCCGGGTTTAAAAACTATGCTTTAAACTATTATTATCCTAACTAGAACATCTAGTTGCTAACAGTTAACATAAGAACTTTTCCTAGGAGTCTATAGGCTCTCCAACTCTCCAACAAACAATTCTCTTTGAGAATTTTCTTCACTCTCCGCTCGTGTGTCAAGAGTATACACTGCAAACTCTTTATAACTTCTTAGCTTGTTGGGCATACTTATAGTGCTGCAAGTGCAACCCTCGCCTTACTAATGCTTCAGATTATCCTTCCTTATATAAACATTCTTGTGATAAGAATAAGAACATTATCTTTACTCTTTTTTTTTTTAGTTTGTTATGTTATTAACATACTACTATTTATGTTTCATAAAAACATTTCTTTAACAGTTATCTTTAGATAACTTGTATCTATCTTCTATATGAACTTCCAATATAATTTATCCTAACAAACTACATAATTATCCTATAAGGTAAATTTGACTAATTTTTTTTTATATCTAATTTGGATAAATAATCTAAACATTTTCATCTCAAATAATCATTCACAAATCAAACTCAATCTTTTCAACATTTACACCTATAAATTCAGAAGTATTTTTAAACCTATAATTAAGGCCTTAAATTCATTTTCATCATTATTACAAGAAAAATCAAGTCAAAATGATAAGCTCACCTTATGACCTATTAAGAAATTATTACCACCTGTGTGTTAGCCTTACTATTGATTTTTTTATCCAACAAACCATAATTGCCATGAAATAGGTTTTGTAACAATAATATTCATGCCTTGTTCTACCTTGTGGTCGATATTAAGATAGGGATGATCAACTAAGAAATAAGTCAAAGTTTGGCCTTTAACTACAATTTATGGCATATATTGTAAATCAAATTAAAATAATGCTAAAGCTCATTTGCTAGTGCAACCTCTTAAGAAAGTTTTAGAGAATAAGTATTTTATCTTAAGAAAGGTTTAGATAATAAGTATTTTGTTAAATCTATTTTATAGATTACATATACACTAACTAGTAATATATGCCAACATAACTTAACACATGGAAAATATAAGGATAAATAAAGCTTGTTATTGAAGTATGTGATTCTTAAAACTTTTTAAGGTCATGAATGATATAATACACAAATTGTTTATGTCTAGGTTCATTTCCTACACTAGCATGTTGTTAATCAACCCTTATATAGCCAAAATATATAAACATAAACATAAAAGTTTTCTAAGTCTTGATGGGGCCAATATATAATAATGTTAAACTATATAAGTTTTTATTTTTTAAAAGGCATTTTGATGCTTATTAATCCATTAAAGCTTATATATGTTATTTCCTTTCAAGAGTTCAGTGAATAACCTGATCTTTTCTAAAAATTTTTATATGACCCTCCTCAGAATACTGATTTTATCAACAAGGCTCCATAATTACTTTTAGTTTGTGAAGATATTATGTTCATGATCGTTGTTGCTTTGTTTTTGTCTACCTCTATGCCATGTTAATGCACTAGAAATCCCAAAAAAATCCTTACCTACATGCTAAAGACATATTTCAATAGATTCATCTTGAGATTGTGCATTCACATACATTTAAACATGGAACATAACTCATATAAATGGGTAGATTTAAGTCTTGATTTTACTGTAATATCATCAACATAAACCTTTGTATTATGATAGATTCACTTTCATTGAAGATACTATTCACGACCCTCTAATAAAAAGCACTAATTCTCTTTAAATCAAATGATATTACTACCCACTCATACATTCTCAGAGAATTAAGATAAATAAAAGTGGTCTTTAAAACCTCATCTTCTATAATGAAGATATGGTTATAGCTTTAATAGTCATCCATAAAGTTAAAGATCTCTCTCTTTTTTTCCCTAAATCGATCAATATATCAATTATTGGCATTCAACTTTTGGAGTTGTAAGATTAATGTTTCTAAAATCTATACAACCTCATAGTTTGCTATTCTTTTTTAATATTAGCATAATGTTTAGAAATTAACTCTACATATCTAGTTGGCTTAATGAATCAATCCTCTAATATTCAATCTATTTTTTCTATAAGGTTGCTTACTTGGCTTAAATTCAGGCTTGATTGATAATGAGTGTTTGACCAAAATTTTGTTTGGCCTAGGCATCTGATCATAATCCTAAGTGGAACAATCATTATAAGTATGGAGTAATGATACCAAATTTTTATGATAATATTATGGAAAATTCCCAGCTATATAGGTTATTCTAGGCTTGTCTTCAGTCTCTAAATTGACTTTGATGAATAGGCCCTAAACTTCAGCCTTTTCATCATCCATTTTTGATGATGATGAAGGAAAGTTTGTCATATTAGGCATCATAATCGATCAACCATCCTCACTTATTGACAATCTCTAATTTATAGATTTTAGTGTAGAGAGAGAAAGTTATCATTGATCGCGATTCCGACCATAAAAATAGTCAATCTGGGTGTCAATAGGTTTCATTTGATGAGGGGAGTTTCACCAAAATGTTATTTTTTCTTCTCCTTGCTTGAAAAGTAGATTTGCCTGCGAGAAGATTTTCAGGTTCAAGTTGATTTTGGATTTTTGAGCTATTTTTTTAGATTGTTGGAGGTTATAAATAGGTTTATCAAGGTGTTTTTTTACACTATCAGAAAATCGATAAATACAAACGGAAATACCGAGGGAATTATCGTGGGAAAAAAATTAAAACAAAGCAAAAAAAATATGACGTGTCATTTTTACAAACAGAATAACCGACAGAATAAATTTCGTTGGTAAAATCCATCGGTAAATTCATTGGTAAACTGTGAATATTGTTCATCATGTCAATTACAAAGGGAATCACCGATGGAAGTTTCCGTTGGTATTTTCCAGAGAGCTCCAAAACTGTTCACTTTCCAATTGCACTGTTAATTGTTGTTCTTTACAGACAAAATCACCGACGGATTGAAAAATTATCGGTGTTATTTGGCGGTTTTATGAAAAAATTCAATTAATTTAAAATTTTCATTTAAATATTACAGACGGAATCACCAACAGATTGAAAAATCGTCGGTAATTGTTGGCGGTTTTTGAAAACTTTTTGCAAAATTAAAAATTTAAATTAAATATTACCGATGGAATTACCGATGGAATAATTAAAAAATATTAATATTCAATTACCCGTCGGTAAATCCGTTGCTAACGCGCCCCAATAAAAAACCCAAATCCCCTTATTTCACAAGAGACAAACTCATTTCTTATTATTTTTCTTCTACTTCTTCTTCTTCTTCACTATATGTAAAAAACATCAATATCTATTTCTTTCTCTTCTTTTCTCTCCTTATCTCCTTCTCTTTTCCTTCATGCTCGGGTATGTCTTCTTCTTCTTTCTTTTATTCTCTTAGTTTTGTTTTAATTAATATGCTTTATAAATTTTTTTTCTCTCCTTAGCTTCACTTGCAACTACATTAAAGTAAGATTTTTCTTTTTTCTTCTTTTTTCATGATTTTTTTCACTATATTTTTATTTTATTTTATTTTTAATTGTTTTGTTCTTAGTAATTGTATAAATGTTGTTGTGAGATTTTTTTTCATATAAGATCAATTTTTAATTGAATTTATTTTTTTGTTTTATTTATTTGTTGCAAATTTGTTTGAGTTGATTTTTTTTATTCTTTTTTCCAAGCATTTTGAGTATATATTATAGAATGTTGATTTATGTTAATTTAATTATTTTATAATTTTTTAAAATTAATTTTTTTAAAATGTTTTTAAATAATTACCGACGGACAAAAAATTACCGACATGTCTTTTCCGTTAGTAAATCTGTCGGTAATAATATTTTTTTATTACCGACAGAATTACTGACAAACAAAAAATTACCAACGAAAGATTCACCGATGAAGCATTTCCGTCGGTGATTTCGTTAGTAAATTAAGTACCGACAGAATATGTGTCTTACACCGACAGAAAAATTCCGTCGGTAAAACTGTTAAATCTTGTAATGTTATATGTTTTGGGTCATAAATGAGTTGAAAAATAGGTTTTTGTCTAAGAAAAAATTGAAGGCTGAATTTTTCGACAACCCTTTAGTCGTTGGATTTTGCAAACAATAGACAACGAATTATCCACTAATTTTTTTAAGAATAAAAAATAAAAAAGTACAAAACCAAGCCCAGGTGCACGGGCTAGGTTGGAAGGCCTATATGACTAAGCTTGTTCTTGTAGAAGACCATGCACGAATGATTAGGCTAGTTTTTGGCCATTTACTTTTTTACTTCTATTATTTATATTTAGGTAAAACATAAATTTAATTAAAAAATCATTAAACTTAGTCGAACATATGACCTGAGTCGCAGGTTTGACAGGTTAATCCTCAAAGTTCAGGTCGATCAAATATTTTATTGTTTGAATATGTTTTTTTAAATATGTTTTTAAATTTGTTTGATTGAATTCATGCTGTATTTTTTTATGTGATTGATTTGTTCAAATTTGATTTTTATATTATTATCACGATCTAATGATCCGGGTTACAGGTGTAGTAGGTTGACCCGAGCCGTTTTAGTATGTCACCATATCAATATTGTTTTGTAAGTCATTTTTTAGATTTTTTGTAACTTTAATTTGTTTTCTTTAAGTTTCATTCTTTAGCTTTTTGAAAATAATTTTTTTCTTATTTTTTCTATAATTAGGTAAAAAAATAAATTAAAAATAAAAATTAAACGTACACATTGAATTTCATGACCCGAATTGTAGGCTTGACATGTTAGGTCATGAAATTTAAATCGATCAAATATGTTGTTATCTCAATTCTTTTTAAAAAAAGATGTGACGCTTGATTGTTTTTTAAGCATTTGGTTTATTTTGAATTGGTATTCATGATATATTTTATTATGGTTTCTGTAAGATTAATTGATTTTAATTTTTTTATATAAGTTTTTAATTTAATCTTGACTTTTTTAAAATTTAAATAATATTATTATCGGTAATCTAGTTTATAGGGTTTAATATCACTTCTAAAAAAATCCTCAAAATTTTGACATTTTGTTTTATGTATTTTAAAAACCGGTCCGCCGGCCTCAATACGCGGGACAACGCACTAGTCCTCACGTAAGGATTGTTTTGAAAAAAATATTTGTGTATACAAAGTTATTTATTTGATTTTATTTGTTTCACACTACAAGTATTATACTTAAGTGTATTTTGGAGTCAGTTTTTCCGCTTTGAAATTAAGCTTATCTCTTCAGTTATGTTAAAGGAAGGCACGATGTTCATATCAAAACTAAAATATTTAGGAGAATTTGCACTTCTTAATTATATCTTGACTTGAACTTTAAATCTTGATGGCTAAAGAGAGACATCAGCAACCCCACCTGGTTCCTTTCATGCAGCAGATGATAGGAGCTCAACAAGAAAATGCATAAGTTCATTCAGCACAAACAATTGGAGATCAAGGAGTGTGCAAGTCTTTCAAAGTTCATAAAAGAAATGCAGCTTTGAAATGTATATTTGCAAATTTCTGGGGAGCTAGCACACTAGAATAGGATCACAATCTTCCCACTAAATGGAAAACATATACTCTCATATCATGTTCATTTTTTTTTTTTCCATGTATGATTGCTAGCTAAGCTGAGAGTCTTGGAAATTATTGGATACAATCAAGAAAATAGAAGAAGATTATAGATGTATTCAATCCACGAGGATATTCACACTCTCTTATTAGTGACATCCAACAGAAGCTGCTGCCTTGATAAGCAAACCGAAGAGCAGAAATGGGGTGGAGAAGAGCGGGCTGTGGTCGCTATCCAGTGCATAAACCTCAGATGGTGGCCACCTTTTTATCATTGCTTCTTGTTGGTGAGGTTTGACAACATGATCGTGCGTGGTCTTAATGTATACTCGCATCACCTTGTCGATATCATCGTTTTCCTCCTTAAATCTTGCAGACCTTAATGCTAGGATTGGTCCGGGTCGCGAAAGCATGGCAGCCAAGGTTGAATCCTGAAGAAACCCACTTGTCATCATGGTTAAATATGAAAGATAAGGGAGCTTCCTTTTATATGGTGCCTTCAAAACTTGACAGAAAAACTATATTGCTGGTAAAAAAATAGGGAGAAAATGTATCGAAGCAGGAGATATTGAATGATTGCTCCAAACATAATCAAGTTTGGTACTGAAATACGAGTACCTCTTGAGGGCTCAGTTGGTAAATGATTTTGCGTTGAAATTCTTTCTTGACAATGGCACTGGTTGGAGGTTGGTCAGGTCCCAATCCAAATCCTAGCTCATACACGTCCCCAAACGAGGATAGATCAGGTACTCCCTGCAATTTGACATCAAGGAACATGGCCATGACTTTGAAGGCATGAGATAATCAGCTCATAAATTAATCAATCATTTTCCTCGTAGCTAGGAGGTAGACTGAACGAGTGTCAAAGTTGCCATTATATTAAAACAATCTGGTTGTTCAACTGTCTTCTCCAACTCCAAAAATCTCCAAGGCATTGAAAAAGGCAAAGTAGTTTCACAGCGTCTTTGTCGGCTAAACCCCCCCATGCTCCTTGCCTCCCCGGGAAAGAAAATGAGATAAAGAAAAAGAAAAAGGAGAGAAGGGCTTTTCAGAATGGACATCTTTTAGCATGGCCACAAATGATACTTTTAAGAGATTTTTAAAAGCACAAACGTGATATGTCCTTTGATTTTCGATCCATGTGCTTGCTTTCCATATATATGCAAACTAAGCTAAATGACTAGGGAAAACTCCCACCACTTGTGACTTCCTGTTAGAGAGGCTAGTTTGCCATTGCATCATCGAACTTATGTTAAGTAATTCACGCTATATAGGTAGCTTGTAACGTTAGGTGGGTGTGCTGATGCAGCATGACGAGGGGTGCAACATTGACGACTCTATCCACCTTAATTATCAAAATATTTTTATAGATTTTCTACTCTCTCAATTGGAGTATAATAAGACAGCTAGTGCTAATTTGTTTTCATTTGGAAGAGCCGGCAATTATGGATAATGTTTAGATTTGTCACGGTGAAATCAAGTGGGTAACACCCCGATACTTTGTGAATACAGTTGGATAGCATATATGTGGGCTGGGGGACTGACGGACATTAACCTTATGCCATTATCATATCATACACACCAACATTTATGAATTCTTCAGAGGTATATGAAAGAAACTCGAAAAGAAAAGTGAGAGATGGATGGATGAAATAATTTTACATCTTGTATATCTTCATCTGTCCAGAGTCCCAGCTTGAGCATGGTGGCAGCCAAGTACACGGCTAACCGGATCTTCTTTGCAAACTTGTGAGTTGCCTGTGTTACACTTAGCCCTCCGGCACTATGACCTACCAGTATCACCTGTAAACATTAAGAGCAATCATATATTAAGAAATCGGTCATATATATATATGCGCAGCACGTTAATGGACCCAAAAGACCATGGATATGTTGAAGGACCTTCTCATTATCAGGCAAGGAAGACATGAAGTCCATTAGAGGTTTGTTATAATCATCAAAGGAATGAACAGAATCGGCGTCGGCCGGATCGATGCCAGCGCCTTTGAGATCAATACAGGAGACCCTATAGCCTGAATTCTCCATGAGACACCGGATTTTGTACCAGCACCAACTCCCTCCACTTATTCCATGCACCAGGACAAAGTGTGTAGGTTGCTGCAGCTTTGCTGATAAGGGGCCATTTTCTCCCATCTTAGTTACTTCCTCTCCCATGGCTATCCCTCAATATATTTGTCAAATTCTCCTAACTCTCAAATCACTGCCTTAGTAGACTTTTGTGAGAATACATACTTCTCTGCTCTTATAGTGCCAGTAGTCATAGATGGTAATGATTTATTGCTTTTACCTAATCATTATTGGAAGCCTAAAAAATAATTTTTATATATGGTAAGCTCCGTCCCTACTTTTTCAATACGCAGTGATTAATATCATGCTCGCCTGTATAAATTCTTAGCGTAATCAATGGTTCAAAATCTTCCAAGGAGACCCCACATGACAGGGGTATCATCATGAGCACTTGCTCACCATCCTAGGATGATCTATGGCTATAGATTTTCGAAGGTGGCCCCACGCAGCAAGGAACATTTGTAGCACCACTGTTAATGCGCATATATACCGATACTTGAGCATGCCGGTGACTCCACTAGCCTTTGTGTCCATCGGATGGACCATAAACACACACCTGCGAAGCATTGGAAATGGAGATTTGTCATTCAACAGGGCAGCAGGGATTTTTGTATTTTTTACATCTGGTCGATTAAAATAGATTGTGAAAGTGCAATTGTCGGGTGTTTGACAATTTCTTTGCTCATCTGAAGATATTTTTTGTATTTTTTCTTTACTCATATATCGCCGGCCGGCACTGTTCTTGTAAATGACTATTCAGAAACGAGTTAAAATTTTCTAGGTCCTCTCATCTCCCCGCGTTCGGAAAACGGTAAATGAAAGCAATCGGCTAGCGAAGGATAATATAAACAAAAAGAGGAAAACATATATAAGAAAAACATTTAGAGAGTGAAATACAAAAAAAATGGACTAAGAAGAGTGGAGACTAAAAAATAATGATGAGAAATTATGCAAAAAAAAATAAAAATAAATTAGAGGATGGATCTAAATTATTATAGAATGTACTTATATAGAAAATATTATATATAAGAAATATTGTAGACATACTCTTGTGTGGTAACCTCCACCATTACTATTGTATATTGCCCTACCTATATATATAGAAAGGGTTGGCTAACCATTAGGTTAAGCCTCCCAATTATTCTCAACTTGGTATCAGAGCCTTCTGTCATTAGAACTCTTTTCTTCCTTCCTCCTTTGCAGCCGGCCCTCTCTTTACTTTCTCTACATGGATTCTACTGCTGCCGCCGACTTCTCCCTCTCCACAGGTGGTGCAGCACAGCCGGCCAGCCCTCCCCAAGCTGTTGCCGCTGGTGCCTTTTCTTCCCCATAGCAGCCTCCACCTGCAGAGCTTGTCTCTGATTCTTCCTCCCAAGTCCCTGCCGTTCCTTTATCTCTCATGGGAACTCACGCTACAACTATTGTTCCTTTAGCGAACACTCACCAAGTTGTTTCGCTAAAACTTACGAACACAAATTATCTCTATTGGAGAATGCAGATGAAGCCATATCTCCTTGGTCAAGGTGTTTTTGTTGACGAATCTGTGCCGTGTCCTCCATCTCATATTTTTGACAGCTCTGCTGGTTCTTCCTCCATCATCAGCCCTTCTTTTCTTCGTTGGAAGCAACAGGATCAACTTATTTTAAGTGCTTTGCTCTCCTATCTCTCTGTGGATGTGTTGCATCTTGTGGTAGATTGTTCTACTTCGCATTGTGTTTGGCACACTCTTGAGAAAGCGCTTGCCTCTCTGTCTAATTCTCGCATCATGCAACTTTATGGCTCCTTTCAAGACCTTCGACAAGGTGACTCATCGGTTAGTCTATATATGCAGCAAGCCAAATTGTTATTTCATGAATTGGCTGCTGCTGGTCGCCCCATGTCTCTTGAAGATTTCAATCTTTATGTGTTTTGTGGCCTTCGTGATGAGTTCAAAGACTTGGTAACGAGTCTCATAACCAAGGCAGAACCATTATCCTATGCTGATCTTCACAGCCACCTTCTTACCAATGAATTTCTGCACAAGAACTCTTTCCATTCAATGGCTGCCGCTCCTTCTCTGCTGTCTTCTTCTTCTTTGCCGCAGCAGCCACCTCTGCTGCCAACACCACAGTTTTCTGCACACCATGCTATGTCTCATCACAGCCCTAACTTCAGCCGCAACAGGGGTCGCTCTAGAGGTAATTGGCATCCCCATAACAACCGTTTCACTCCCCAAACAGGGGCTAATCTGCTGCAGATTGGCGACCAAACCACTGGCAGCAAACCAGGCGCAATTCCAGTGCTAGGCAGTGGTCTGGACAGCAGCATGTATGCTGCCAATTATGCTCCGGTTTTGGGCACACAGCTCCCCATTGTTCCCAGTTTCGTAGCAGCTCTCCGCAGCCTTCTGCTTATCTTGCTGTTGGGAATATCTCTGCTGCGACTTGGTTCCCCGACACCGGCGCAAATCAACACATCACACCTGATCTTGGAACTCTAACCGATTCTGCACCCTATCTTGGTAATGATTATTTGCATGTTGGTGACGGTAAGGGCCTTGACATATCCCATATTGGACATACTAAATTACATTCCCCAAAACACATGTTTACATTATCTAATGTTCTCCATGTGCCTCACATTACCAAACCGTTGTTATCTGTTCAAAAATTTTGTCGTGATAATCATGTTTATTTTGAATTTCACGCTTCTATGTTTTATGTGAAGGATCTTGTCACTAAGAAAGTTCTCCTTTCCGGTCAGAGTCATGATGGCCTTTATGTCCTCTCTGAGTCTTCTGCCACGTCAGTTCCTCAAGCTTTTTGGTCTCCTTGCATCTCTGCGACTGCCGACCTGTGGCATCGTCGTTTGGGTCATCCAACCCCTTGCATTTTCAATTTGTTAGTTTCCGGCAATAAAATCGTATGTACTTCTAGACGTTCTCTTACTCAGTGTCAAGCTTGTCCTTTAGGAAAGTCGTCTCGTTTGTCATTACGACCTACGGGTCACAAAACTTCTGCCCCACTTGAATTAATTTTTAGTGATGTTTGGGGTCCTGCCCCTACGTTTTCTTCTGATGGCTTCCGTTATTTTGTTATTTTTGTCGATGCGTATACCAAACATATATGGTATTATCCGCTTGTTGCGAAATCTGATGTTTTTTCCACTTTTCAACGTTTTCAAACACTTGTTGAGCGTCAGTTTTCTCTTAAAATTAAATCTGTTCAAACTGATTGGGG
>Ga0325410_1000790_pt1 | contig 33629 bp, 26 predicted proteins | sample PopdelMetagenome_16_FD_206182 | JGI IMG/M metagenome (GOLD analysis project Ga0325410, IMG submission 206182) | Populus deltoides microbial communities from Bellville, Georgia, United States - Xylem-PdIQD-R3 | ecosystem: Host-associated > Plants > Phyllosphere > Stem > Wood/Secondary xylem...
CGGTCTTTTGACAAACCAGGACCGGCCCAGCTTCCAGGTCGGACAGGTTTCAGATCGACTCATCGGCCGGTCCGGATTTAAACTGATTTGTGAGGCAGAGCATGGATGGCTCTTATGAAGACATCATTTCTTTGACAAATTCTTTCCAGTTCCTTGAATGCCATTTTAGCCGAAGGCTCAACGAAAAATCAAACCCATGCTTTGGCAAATTTAGGTTGCAGATGTAATGAAGGGCATGTTTTTTTTTTGGAGGAGCACAACATCATGTTATGAAGTCTAGTGTACTAAACACTGCTCCCAATTTTTCTTCTGGTTATGAAAGTTACAGCTATTTAATGACCAAAAAAATAAAAATAAATGCTAATGATAGAAGGATATTTAAAAAATATTTTCAGCTGTTTTTTTTTTTTTTTTTGTAAAACGGGATTACATGTAAAAATTAGCCCATTGTTACTTTTAGAGCCGTCTATTTTTTTGATTTAAAAATATTTATAAAAAAAATGTGATTTTTTTTTTTAAAAAAACAACCAATCCCACGCCGAGCTTTTAATATTTTTCATGGTTATGATTAGCCCTTGGGCCTCGAGCCTGCAACATGCTTAAATATGGATGTGATGTGCCACCACAAATCATGTGGAGAATGTTCAGGAGGGGCCGGCTGAGTGTAATACATCTGTATCCTTCCTCTTTTTTTTTTTTTACATTACAGTGAAATTATATTTTAAAAAAATTTTGATTTTTTTTAATTTTTTTTTGATATTTTTAAATAGTTTTGATATGCTGATATCAAAAATAAATTTTAAAAAATAAAAAAAATTATTTTAATTTATTTTAAATAAAAAAAATTTTGTAAAGTAAGTTTTATTATACTAATAAATAAATAAATATTTAATAAATACATATTTAATAGTAGGAAGTTCTATCATACTAATAAATAAATATTTAATAGTAGTATTCTTAGTAATAAAAGAGGAGTTAGCTTGGCCAACTTAATTAATTATTATAGTTATAATAAATCACACAATTAATAATAGGAACCGAACTTAAATTAAGTCTTCAATAATTCTAGTGGGATCGATTATTAGGCCTCTCTTTTATGATTTGTGTGGCCTCTACTATATACTTGCATAAGATTAATTAAACATTTTTTCACGAATTCATTTTAGCTCAAGAACTCTACCCCGATATGATCCTTCCTCATTTGCTTGGCTCGATTTATTTCAATTCCAAAACCGGCAGCCCATCCTCAACTCCTCTTTCTTTTTTGAAGGGTTTTGCATGTGATTTGACTCTGCATAGCGAAGGAAAAGAAGAAAAATGACAGAATTCTTGCACCATCTTTAGTAAAATCTAACATTGGCCTCTACCTCTGAAGATCATGAAATTAAGGAAGAACAGTCTCTTTCTTTTGTCTTTTATTATCATTATTATTATTATTTCAGAAAGATGGAGGGCAGCGGCTATTAAATGGCGCAGGAAGGGCTTTGTCAAAAGGGAATGTGATTTCTAATCAATGCTTTCGCTGCTGTAGTTAGGTAAAAGGAGAAGGTATCCTATATTCTATGGCGCGCGCAGCAGATACCTGTTTTTGTCCTGAAGGATATAGAATAATTAAGCATGGAGACGAGGTTGTTCGGGAAAAGGAGGGCAGTTGCATGTCCTTCTCTATATTCCATGGCTTTTTGACAGTGAGACTTGCAAGCAAGCTATATCGTCGATGGAGTGAGGAGAGATTTCACGGATTTGGTATAGAAGATCGGAGTTTGGATTACCAGTTCTTGACTTCCTGCGTTCTTATGCCACTGTTTCTCCATTTGTTAGACTTGATCGTGACGTCTGGATCATTTCTAATTTCTATCACATTTTTATTTCGAACCCTTTTTTGGTTTCGTTTCCATCGGGTAGATTGAGACTTCTTCTTGTAAATAAATAGCAACAGAGCCATAAAAGCATATCCGTGATTTCTCTTTTCTGAACTACAGTTGCTTCTTTTGGTTTTTTCTCAAATAGTAAGAATACACATAATGTAAAGGAGTTTCTTTTCTTCTTCTTTTTATGAATTGTTCTATTTCAAGGGATTTTTTAATATTAGTGGAGATGCATGGTAAAAAGGAATAAAAAACAATACGAATCTTTTCATTTAAAAGAGTTGAAAATAATGTGTGTGTGTTAAGGATATGATTTAATCATGTTATTTGTTTTTGTTTTTTATTTAAGCATTTTTAGAGTTTTGATTAGGGGTGATATTTTCAGTTCGGTTTGGTTTTTATAAAAAAATAATCAAACTAGCGACAAAAACCGGTTTTGCTTGGTTTTTTCTGGTTTGGCTCGGGTTTTTCGGTTTTGGCTCGGTTTTTTTCCTGTTTGGCTCGGTTTTTTCCGGGTTTTTTCGGTTTGGGTTTGGTTTGGTTTTTTCGGTTTCAAGCTTATAAAATCAAAATGGCCGGTTTTTTTAAATTTTAATTGGTTTTTTTCACGATTCGGTTTTCTTAGTTTTTTGATTTTTTTGCTTACCTCTAATTTTAATAGCCAGAATAAAGTGTCGATAAGGTTTTATATAGGTCATTAGCGATTTAAGAATCTTAATTTATATTATTTAAGGTTTTATGTGTTGGATAGATAGCCTTAAAAAAAAAAAAAAGAGGGTTAATCTATTCTTAGGAATTAAATTAATTACAAAAGAACATTTTCCTTTTGTATATAAAGTAGAAGTCTTTTTAATTTTAACACATAGAGTTATTTTAATATAAGACATAATATATTTGATATTTACCAATAAGATGTTTATATGTGATAAGTTTTAAGAATTTAAAAATATTTTTATAGAATAAAAAAAAATTTCGAGATATAAAGTTCATACTTTATTTGTGTTTGGCATAAACTAGCCAGCCCCATGCGGCAATAGGTGAGGTTAACATTTGAGCTACGCTTCTCCCCTTTTAAAGAACATTAAAGTCATTAAAATATGCAACACTTGTCCAAAATAACTTCAGACGTTGGAAATTTTTTAGAATGAAAATGACATATAAAACAAAAGTGTAAGAAATCGTATTATTTTATACAAATTTTGTTAATAAATGATGAGAATACTTTATATAAACTATGTCAAAATGATTTTTTTCCCTTTTTTTCTTTTGTCGCTAGAGAAATCTCAAAGAACTATAAGGTATTATTGTTTGTTTTGAAAATAAAAGATGTTTGTTATGCTTGAAAATTGCATAGACTGTCATGTTTTTATTTAAATTTAAAATAAAAAAGTGGTTTTAAATTTGGACTTGAAAACGATGTATTCTCTCCTCTAACAAAATATAAGCATTGAACCCGCATGAATGACGAGTTATTGATAGGTTGTTCTACATTATATTGATTAAAATAAACTCAAAGGCCAACACTCACTATTAATGGATTTATGTAGAATTACGTGAAACAAGAAATATATTCCACACACAAACAAATAACACATATCAACATGGCATAAATGTGTATATGGTAATTCAAATACCTGATAATCAACATCCAAGGATAGAAGCTAAGAATAAGTCATCTAATCTTGGGTTAGTGGTAGGTTGTCCAATCCATCCAAATATAAACTTTTAAAAATACATGTAATAGTGCGAGTAAGAATCGTTCTCATAGAGAATATCTAGTGTAGTTTTATGCTACGTGAACAATGATGAAATGGGGGTTTGAATGTAACAAAAACAATTAGGGAATGATTATAATTAAAGTATCAAAGTTAACTAGAAGAACAAACCTTGGTCTAAGTCAACATCCACCATTAGAATTTTAAAATTGATCATCGATGCAAGTATAAATCAATTCACACTTTGAATTTTTACCATTGTAATTATTTTCTTGTCTCTCCTTAATTCTAATTAATTAGAAACAAATGATTTAATTAATCCTTACTACTAAATAACACAAGACAAGAGCTGGAAGTTTGATCTAATAGTAACTTTAAAAATTAGAGAGATCAATAAAACTAAACAACATAAGCATAAGATATTGCATTTAATTTAGTCGAATATTCTTTCAAAGATTTAATAATTTTTGACGTAGCAAATCATTAGACCTTAGTTGCTTCACAAATTAGAGGAATCAAACAATTATGGATTTGATATCTAATCTAGTAGCAGATTGCAACAAATAATACACCAGTAGGCCTTCTAATAATTAAATGAGACAATCATGAAAATATACATAAAAGAATATTCATTACTCAAAGTGTAAATCGAACAATAAAAATAAATCAAATCTCATATTTCTATTGAATCCAATGCTTATGTCTCTTTCAACCGATTAGAAAAGTTTAACCACATAAGGCCATGATGAAAACCTGAAGGAGTTGTAAGGGAAGAGGGAAGAAAAATAGATTCCTAGTCTAATGGTTTATTCATTTTTAAAGTTCATTCCCCGTATTATAAGCCCACCGAATCTCCTAAAAATATTCTAATATTATCCTCAAATAATAATAATAATCAAATTTGACTAATTAATGAAAATATTTAATAATAAAATAGAGTCTGAATATAACAAGCCATGTATTAGATTTGCAAGCCAAAGAACATTTCAACACGTTGATAGCTTAGGTGCAGAGATTTTATTTCTAATTTTGACCTCGATGCAGTTAGTATATCTCAACACTCAAAAAATGAAAGTTGTAGATATTTTTCTTAGAGTTCCACGACATCTTGAATCATCTTAATCGGATCTTGTATGAGAGAGTTATGCATAAATTACAAAGTTATGTTGAAACTATCCAAAATCACCCAATTAGCTTTTTTTGCACTTAACAACTCTATTTGCATCCTAAATCAAAATATAAAAATAATGAGTACATTTAAGCATAAGTATAAGAGACTAAACATTAAAGGAGAAAAATATGACATTTTTCATTCTCATTAGTTGAGTTCTCAAAAATAAATAACAGCTTATATACCATACCAAATACACAAACATAAAAATAACAAAAATATGTATTCACCAATTTAAATATCCGATAGTCAACATTCAATGATAGGAGCTGAGAATGGTTCAATTGCTATGAAACACATATTTACAACATACTCTTGATCATCACTTAAGCTAGAGTCTCAATCATCACTCCATATTGCTTTCATTTCTTGTTTATGATGGCGATTCTTCTTCTTGTTTTAAAGAAGAGGGCAATTGACCTTAATGTGTCCCGTCTTGTTGCCTTTCATCCTTTTTGAGGTTTAAAAACTTTTTATTCCCTTGCTTTTTTCTTAGAAAATTTCAGAATTGTCTTGTTATAAGTGTAATGTCCTCCTCCACTTCATCATCATCACCATTATCACTATCAATATGGTGTATGGTTTTGAATGCTAAATTTTTATTTGGCCTCTTTTCTAGTTCTTGCTTTTCCATGGTGATTTCATGAGTCATTAGTGAATTGATGAGCTATTTTAATTGAAGTTTAGTGACATCATTAGCTTCTCGAATTGTCATCACCTTTGTTTCCTAAGACTTTGACAATGACCTAAGAATTTTGCTCACAATATCGGCATTAGTATAAATCCTACTAAAAGCATCCAAACTATTAGTGATAGTTGTCATTTTAGTAAACATAGTAATTATGGATTCATTTGGAAGCATTTTGAGTAACTCATATTGATGTACAAGTATATCAATTTTGGATTCTTTAACTTGATTAATACATTCATGAGTTACTTCTAAACATGTCAAATATCCCTAGCATTTTTACAAGATGATATTCTATTAAAATCACTTACACTCAAGGCACAATACAAAGTGTTCATAGTTTTAGCATCCACAGAAAATAACTTTTTATCATCGTCGATATACTCACTTCTAGGTTTAGGAATCACTATATTGTTTTTTTTATCTTAGTAGGCTTGTGAGGTCCATTTTCAATAGATAGCCATAAATTATAATCAATAGATTGAAGATATATAATCATCATAGCTTTCTAATAGACATAATTATTGTCATCAAAGAAGGGTGGCCTAGAGGTAAATGCTCTTTCATTTTGAACATTATAGCTAATGGTTGTCATTCTACTCAAGTCTAAGCAAACTTATATATGTGAGAACCTAACTCTAATACCAATTGTTGTTCTAGGATTAAGGCAACAATAACACATAAGGGGAGTGAATTAGGTGTTGCACTAATTAAGTCAAATAATGCAAATAAACACACTAAGCACATATAACACAATAACCAACAATATAATTAAAGTGCTTAAAGTAAAAAAGATAAGGAAAGAGAGATTGCAAACCCAGTTTTTAACGTGGTTCGGCAAGCTTACATCTACATCTCAAGTACCAATTGTACTTGAGAGTATTGTGCTCTTTCACTAATCCAAGTGAAAGACACAATGCCCTTGATGAATCCATACCAAGCAATTACACTACTTAAAAATGTTTTCTTTTCAAGATTTTTTCTTTGGTGACAATACCTCACCATGTTAATAGTTTATCCAAACTCCCAGGTATTTATAATTATAATTTGTTTACAACAAGATTCACTCTTTCAAAGAGTAGATTGTTTAATTGGAAACTATAATATCTATAGCTTACTCAATAGCTCTTAGGATGATTGAAGGTGTGTAAGTGTAATAAGTGTGAGATTTTAAACTCTTGTGTTAAAATATAAAGATTTAATTTACCACAATTTAGAGTATGTTAGGATTGATGATTTCTAGTTGATTTTTCTTTTGGAATAACTTCTATATCATGTATATCCAGAAAATCTTGTTTATTTTGCATAAAAGAGAGCTACATATATGTTTCCAAAAGAAACTAGCCGTTGTAATGCCTCTGACGGATAAAGCAGTCAACCGGTTCAAATGGCTATATCATTTGGTCAACTGGTTCCTGCAAAATTCTCAGGTGTTTATCACAGATGAACAACGGTCAACCGGTTCATTTAGTATGCCCAAAGAGTTGACCAGTTCAACATAAAAAAAAATTTGGTAGTTTTAAACTTAGTGAAAATTGAACAGATTAAAAGTATATTAATCCTATTTATGAATACAATATGAAGTGTGTAAATTTATTTTAGTTTGCTATTGAATAAGATATAAAGATTTAATAAGAAGTATTAAAATAAATCCTTAAAAACTAAATCTTCACTTGATTTACATCTTGGACTTATTGATGTGATCTTCATATAGATTTGTTTAAACTTAATCTCATTTATCAATCCTATTTATGAATGCAATATGAAGTGTGTGAATTCATTTTAGTTTGCTATTGAATAAGATATAAAGATTTAATAAGAAGCATTAAAATAAATCCTTAAAAACTAAATCTTCACTTGATTTGCATCTTGGACTTGTTGATGTGATCTTCATATAGATTTGTTTAAACTTAATCTCATTTATCAATCCTATTTATGCATACAACGTGAAGTGTGTGAATTCATTTTAGTTTGCTATTGAATAAGATATAAAGATTTAATAAGAAGCATTAAAATAAATCCTTAAAAACTAAATCTTCACTTGATTTGCATCTTGGACTTGTTGATGTGATCTTCATATAAATTTGTTTAAACTTAATCTCATTTATCAATCCTATTTATGCATACAACGTGAAGTGTGTGAATTCATTTTAGTTTACTATTGAATAAGATATAAAGATTTAATAAGAAGCATTAAAATGAATCTTTAAGAACTAAATCTTCATTTGCTTTGCATCTTGAACTTGTTAATGTGATCTTCATATAGATCTGTTTAAACTTAATCTTATCTTAACATATCATTACTCCATTTTCATTTAATAGTTATCATCAAAATACATAAAATATTAATATGTGATCCAAAGGTCAACATCATTGACCTATTCTTCTACAAATTCAATTTAAATTTATTTTTTCAATTAATTTTGTAAAATTAAAAACTATTTTTAAAAATAAACTACTTATTTATCTATAAATTATAAAATAATGATATTAAAAACTCATGAATTTTGAGAGTGTTGGATAATGATATTAATGGATCAAGTTAGAGACGTAATAAGTTATTTTGCTTTATGCATCCTAATTCCAAGTATTTCTACCTCTTTTTTGACTTTATCAAATTAAGTTAAATATTTAAACCAATTCAGTTTTTTAAAATAAAATCTATCTTTTAATAAAAATTACTTCTCCATCTATAAATCATAAAATAGAGTGTGATGCATGAGATTATACAAAAAATTCATACAATATATTAAAAAATAATATTACAACTAAAAAAAGGCTAAATAATTGGCTTGAGGTAGGGATGACAATTTTATCTAGATTCGATAGATATTGATCTTATCCAACCTGAATAAATGAGTATTTTTTGGATAATTATCTTACTCAATAGATAATGAGTAGGGTATGGTTATTATCAAACCCGATCTAAAAACCACCTGAACCTAACCCGGAATATATATTTATATTATATAGATATATTTGTAGAATATTTATGTTTTTTTTAATATGATATATACATATCTCAATATTGACGTAAAACAAATATATGTTTATAATATTTATTATTTTATCATTTAATATACATATATAAATACTTCAAATATATATTAACTATTTTATGTTTTATTAAATAATAATAGATAATTTATATTCATATGGATACTCAAAAATTGATGGATAGTTTATGAATATCTGAATTTTTTACCCGATAGATAATGAGTAGAGTATTGACAATGAATACCCATTTCCATCCCTAGATTGAGGGGTAGTTAGGTTATGGGGCTAGTAAATCCCTCACTTGCCTTCACTTTCAATTCTGGTCAATCCATATTAGATTTTATTAGTTCTAATTAATTAGATAAAAAAATTAATTTGATCGAATCAAATACATCATGAATATGTTTGACTATATTTATGGCATGCGCTTTGCTGCCATGGTTAAATTAGTATTTTTACTGTATAAAAAAATAATCAATCTAACCCCTTATAATTTGCAAAAGATAGTTGTGTTATGGTGAAAAGATCACTTTATCCCTAATGCCTTGTTCAAAGTTTTAATGGCTAAAGGCAAATTTAGTAATTATATTATTATAATGAATAATTTTTTATGTCTAGAGATACAATAATTTTTCTTCCCCTAGTTTTTTTTAATTTAATCTATTATTTCTCGTGTTAGAGTATAAACCGAGAATCATGAGGTCTCAATAAGTGAGTAAAGATGACAATAGATATCCGCGAGTTGGATTTCTAGATATTCATACTTTACTCATTATCCATGGAATAAAAAATTTAAATATTTATTAATCATTTATCAATATCCAATTAGTATTCATTATCTACTATTATTTATTAATAAATAAAAAATAAAATAGCTAATAATATATATGAGTTTAATGTTAATGTTAAAGTATATTATATTATATTATATTAAAAAATCTAAATATTTTATAAATATATTTATATAATATAAGGATTAGATTCGGACGGTTTCAAATCAGATTTATCTACAGAGAGTCATGATTGAGTCTTGATTAAATTGTTGCGGTGGGTAAAAAAAGAGCATCGGCATAATTCTAGAGTAGAAACCAAGACTGTAGCATGGATGGGAATGTCTGATAAGGGAACAGGAATACAGGTGGCACCACGAGAGAGAGAGTGAGAAGGGAAAGACTAAGAGATGGCAGTGAAACTCCGCAGAACAGAGCATCCCATCGCAACGCTCCTGGATTTCGAAAATTAAAGGAAATAAAGAAAAAGTGGAGATAAATAAGCAAGAAACAATATTTCTGGTCGTCGTCAGATACCCTGCGTATTTTTGTATTTATTTTGTCACTTAGCCCAACAAACACACCAACGCCTAGAAAATAAATAAATAAATAAATAAAACGAACTTGGCTGTGTACGTACAGGAGGAGGGGGAGCGACTCAGATTTTGCCCAAAACTTGGCGATACCACTCTTGAGAGAAACACGCGCACACACTCAATATTACTTACTTTTACTATTTAATTACCATTATAGTGGGGGGGAGAGATAGATAGGAAAGTGGAAAACAAAGACAAACAAGAATCAAAACAAATAGAAACAGGGAGGTCTCTTGCATCCTTCCTCTTCTCCTTCTCCTTCCCCTTCCCCTCCACCTCCCTCAACCGCCACCTCGCATCTCCTTCTCCTTCCTTCCTTTTAGATTGATTCTTGATCATTAATAGCATCTCTCTCTTGTCTAATCTGCACTAGTAATAATAGATAGGAGGAGAGAAGGAGGGGGTGAGATATGACGGGGTCAGGTTCATTGTCATCTCCGCTCTGCACGTGGATTGTCGCGGCGTGCATGTCGGTCACGTGCGCTAAGGAAAGCAAGCACGCTCTGTCTCCACCATCCTCGACTACTGGTAATAGAAGTCGCAGGCGGAAGGCTGCTGCTGCTGCTGCTTTGAAATGCAATAGCAATAACAAGTACAACAACTACGGCAGCGGTATGGGTGGAGGAGGACCGAGCCTGCAAGGATTAGTGAGCTCTTGCTTGGCCTTTGAACCTTGTAGTCATTACTACGCTTCTAATGGACTCCTGAGATCCAATCGCAAGCTAAGACGACTCCATCCTCCCGCTCTTTCCGGTATCTTCTTCACTTATTCGAATCTTCCTTTTTAATCGTTTATTTTCTATTATTCCTGCTTTTGTTTGTGTTTGGGTTTTGTTTTGCTAATCGGTTTAGGCTTGGATTTGATGATGATTTATCGCTTTCATCTTCTTTTGTTTGGATGCTTGTGTAATATATATATTCTCTCTCTCTCTCTTTGTTCTGTTATGTAACTGGGATTTTTCTTTTTTTAAAAAAAATAAAATAAAAAAGGCGATAATATGATGGGCTAATCAGAAAATAATTCAGGTAAGTAACAGTGCGGGGCAGCTCTTGTATCTGCTGCTGTTTGGAAATGGAGCGAAAGCTCGGCAGGTTTTAGTTGCATGAATTTGCTGTTTGTGGTTCTGTTCTTATTATTTTTATGTTTTCTAAGCGAAGCAGAGTATGGAGATAAGAGTCTACTGAGTCTTTGTTTTCCAATTCTTGAAACCATGTCTCTTTCTCGCTTTCGCATGCTGCATTTCTGGTCATCCACGATTTCCTTTTTTCTTCATAGAAGAAAACTAGCCATTGTGCGTGCGTGCGTGTGTGTGTGAGAGAGAGAGAAAGAGAGAGAATAGTTGCCTTCAGCTGCCTGCAAATGACAGACTCACACCATCTGCCTTGATGATGTATATAAAAATTTCAGGGCAAGCCATGGCTGTAGCTGTGCAACCTACAAAGGAAGTTGAGACAAAAAAGAAACCACATACAAAGCAAAAGCGAGTAGTTGTGACAGGGTTAGGTGTGGTGTCACCTCTTGGTCATGAACCAGATGTCTTCTACAACAATCTTCTTGAAGGTGTCAGTGGCGTATCTCAGATAGAGGCTTTTGACTGTGCTCAATTTTCCACGGTAATTGATTACTTCAACACATCTTTTCTTCATTTTGTTGCTCTGAATAAATCTTACCTTCACAAATCTCACTTTTCCTTTTTCCTTTTTTTCTTTTTTAACAGAGAATTGCTGGAGAAATCAAGTCTATCTCGACTGATGGATGGGTTTCACCAAAACTGGCTAAGAGAATGGATAAATTCATGCTTTATATGCTTATTGCTGGTAAAAAAGCTTTGGCAGATGGTGGGATTACTGAGGATGTGATGGATGAGTTAAATAAAGCTAAGTGTGGAGTTTTGATTGGCTCAGCAATGGGTGGGATGAAGGTAAACCTAATCTCCTCAGTTTAAGATATTTTGTCTATGATAGTGAAAATGTTGCAAAAATGACTTGATGAAGCATCTAACTGTCAGCTTTAAATGGTATTCTTACAATTACTGAATCAAGAAATATGTATTTTGTTGTCTCTTTTTCACAATGTCAACTTAATGATGAGACCACCATTATTTATTTATTTTCTTCTGAACATATGGAAATTAGAAAATCGACTCTGTTTTCAATGTTGATTTTTCCCCTTGGAAATCATTGGCTCGTGTCTGTCTTTGTCCTTGATAACGCTGTTGATTCCTCTTGGAACAACTTCTGGAAGGAAATACGAGTCTGGAGAAGGAAATATTAAGTTATCCTTCTTGAGAGCCATAAGGACCTGCTGATGTTGCTGAAAACCATATTCATGGTGCCATAAAATTTATTTATTAATTAAGTGCTCCTGGGTGATTATGGATAGGTTTTCAATGATGCAATTGAAGCTTTAAGGATCTCGTACAAGAAGGTGAATCCTTTTTGTGTTCCCTTTGCAACTACAAATATGGGTTCTGCCATGCTTGCAATGGATCTGGTAAGCTATAATCTTAAGGATGATGTAATTTTAAAGCATACACTGATCGTTTGGGTAATTAAAATTGACCTTTTTAACTTCTGTTTGGCATATGTAACTGCAGGGATGGATGGGGCCAAATTATTCAATTTCCACTGCTTGTGCTACCGGCAACTTTTGTATTTTGAATGCAGCGAACCACATCATTAGAGGCGAAGCTGTAAGTATCTTGTGTTCAATTCATGTTCAACAACAAAACTTTGGGATGCTTAAGTTATTGTGCATACCACTCGTTAATGCCTAGCACCCAATTTTATGAACTTTCAGGATGTTATGCTTTGTGGTGGTTCAGATTCAGCAATTATTCCCATTGGTGGTTTTTTCTTCCTTTCCTGAGTTATACCTGTTCCATGTTCCCTGGTATAGCAGGAAGCTCATATGTGTTTATAATCATTGGTGCAGGATTGGGGGGTTTTGTGGCATGCAGAGCACTTTCGCAGAGGAATGATGATCCGACAAAAGCTTCACGACCTTGGGATATGGTAATTTATCACTAACCACTGGGCCCCCTTCATATGCAAAAAGGAAAAGAGTAACCAATTTTTTGTAATTTGTTTCTTTAAAATGGTTGAAATTTATTCATTTGAAATATGATTGTACTCAAGCCAGTGGAAGAATTATCTGGTGAGTAAATGATATAGCTTCTTTTTTTTTTATTCACTGCTCTATTATCTACAAGTAGTTTGGATATGAATTCTATCCTTTCATAGTTTCTAAAATTTCTTAGAAGTCATTGGTTCAATTGTATTTGTGTCGTAGTTCTAGTTGCAAAATAGCAGCGAGCCTGATGTCTTAATTTTATTAGATGTGTGCTACATATAACAATGGCACAACATGAAGCCATCACAAATCACACAGCATGTCTGATATGTGGGACCTGGTGGCAGATCCCACGGATCAAATGGTTCATAACTTGATTCACATTGTGCCATTTCTTAGAAAGGGAATATCCCGTTTCTTTATTTACTTTGCCTGTGTTTCTCAAACTTGAAATGTCTTCTTTTCTAATAAACAGAATCGGGATGGATTTGTCTTGGGGGAAGGAGCTGGTGTTCTGCTTCTAGAAGAATTAGAACATGCTAAGGTAATTTCTTATTTAATCCAAACAAAGTCATATGCTTTGATGAGAAGCAGAAGTGGAAGAGAATTAGACCATCCATTGGCTTTTTACTCTCTCTCTCTCTCTCTCTCTATCTATCTATCTATCCATTTAAATATCTGCATTGCATGCTAAATGCTATACATGGTGATGGTAGATTGCAGTTTTTTCTTCAGTTGGTAATCTATGGTTAATTTTTGTTTGCAGAAAAGAGGTGCCAATATCTATGCAGAGTTTCTTGGAGGGAGCTTTACTTGTGATGCTTATCACATGACTGAGCCACGTCCTGATGGTAACATGCCCTGTCTAAAGTACCTAGAATTTTTCACGCACAAAATCTATCTATGGGCATGAAATTTAAAGATACGCTGAAGGATCTTGACTCTCTCTCTCATTTTGATCCACCTTATGATTATGTAATCAATTGCGAGCCAGCAACGGTATTGGTTGTTATTATGAACCCATGCCTGCTGGGTTCATAGCAATTGGTGCTTGCATTCTCGTGATTGCTTTTCATTATTTATCGCAGTAGAGCCATGGGGATTTTGGTACTTGTTTTCTACATGTGTTTTGCAAAAGGAATTAGTGGTCTGGCCCTGTTTAATCCTTTCATCAAAGTCTTGGGAAACACTTCTCGAAAAACAAAAGTCTACCTCTTGTCCTATCAAGGCTATAAAAGATTAGTAGGTAGAAATAACTCTAATATATCTATTTGAGGTAAATTCTAATGTCCTTTACAAGATGAGTCCTCAATGTAGCATGGATCATTGCAGCAATCCTAAAAAATCAGCATGAGGCATTTTCCAGTTGAGTTGAATTTCACAGGCTTTTGGGATAGTCTGCCGCGCTTCTTCTTTATAGTTATTTCTTTGAGTTGAAACCTGCGAACCCTTCTCCTAAATGTCGTATTTCCCAGATGTAATGCACATTCAGTTTTAGGTTGTAAGATCGGTGCTTGAGTTGGTTATCACTCTCTGAATTACAGCAAGCAAATGAATAATTTCCATTGCAATTTGTTATCTTGATTATATAGTTTATCCATGCAGAGTTTTTACAAGCTAACTAATGTCGCTTCTACACCACCTGAAAACAGGGGCTGGTGTCATTCTCTGCATAGAAAAGGCATTAGCACAGTCTGGGGTAGCTAAAGAGGATGTGAATTACATTAATGCACATGCTACATCCACACCAGCAGGAGACCTCAAAGAGTATCATGCTCTCATGCATTGTTTTGGCCGTAACTCTGGTGTATGTACCATAAACTATTTATGAACATCACCTAATTTTTGCATGGCCATTGCCAGTGTATAACACTCAATTTTTCTTGTGCATTCGCAGTTGAGGGTGAACTCAACGAAATCTATGATTGGTCACTTACTGGGAGCATCTGGTGCTGTGGAAGCCATTGCTGCAGTACAGGTAAATTATATAGTATTCATGACCTTTTTATCCTATCTCAATTTTAATCACGTATAGAGAGTGGAGGAAAAGGTTGGTTCAATTATTGAACCCAAGATAAGTATGGATATGACATTTACGATGGAGTGCGAAAACATCCGCCCCCTTTTTTTGCAAGGATAAATGTATTGTCAGATAGAAGGAACATTGAAATTGCATTTCTCATTCGTTAATAGTATTGAGTTATTATTCCCCTACTCCCATCAGAAAACAAGTTTTTCATTGGTTGTTGATATTGTATTTTGTTACTTGTACAGGCAATACAGACAGGATGGGTTCATCCAAATATCAATCTAGAAAATCCAGAGCAAGGCATGGTATGTTTGCTCTATTATTTTTCCTGTTTACAGCTATGGCATTGTAAGTTTGTTTGATGGTGTTTGTTTTTAATTTACCTAATGCTGCAAAAATAAAAATTCAGGACACGAGTGTATTAGTGGGCCCAAAGAAAGAGAGACTAGATATCAAGGCTGCACTGTCTAATTCGTTTGGGTTTGGTGGCCACAACTCGTCTATCATTTTTGCCCCATTCAAGTGAAATAGAGCTTCTCCAAGGTGCGTAGATTTGTAATTTAACTCTCTGCTATAATAATTGAATTTGAGAAACACATCAAGCTGGGGATAGGAACATCGAATACTGCACTAATAGATGTATCATTAATGTATGAATTGACGCCTAGGCTCATCCCATCATCTCACCGTTGCATGACATTTTACAGCAACTTAATTTTCAGTGAAGGGAAAACTAAAAGCAGAACAAGTGTTTAAAATATCAAGATGCGGAAGGTCTGGTAGGGAGATGTATCCTATATAGCGTGCTAACTTGCGAAATGTTCGGCAAGTGACTATTAATGACATAGCTACTTCTTGCAGAGTGTACTGGAATCCTCACTGTATCCTGTTTTCTGCTGAACTTGCTGAAGCTCAATTGACCTTTGAAATGTAACTAGTTGGACATCTGATATCTCGAGGATAGATTGATTAGATGGCTATTTGCCCGGGAAGGGAGAATAGTCAGATTTCACCAGGTGGCGACTGGAAATACTCTTTTTTTTTTTTTTTTCCTGTTGTTTTTATAATCTTCTCTCATAAATAGCCACAGTGGGCCTTGATCTGCTTGTGAGCCATCAATCAACGATCAGAAGTGGCCTTGTTTACCTTTTGTTCCGTGTACCAAAAAGATAGCTGTAAGGGTATTGCATTAGTTGTCAGTTGTAATGAATTTTTGAGCTAACAATTTGCAACTTTACCGTAGCATAGCGGTGGTTTATGTGCATGCTTCTGTTTTGTTTCTCTCTGTCGAGCTTGTACGCTTAATGTTTTGTCATGGTACGTTGTTTCACTTCATCACCCACAAATGACGGCTGCTGGGTAATTTGGGCAGGCGAGCTCGATATTTCCATGCTTGCACCCGATCATCAGGATCTTCTTTCCTAGATATTCGCTGATCATAACAATGTCATCGACTTCATGAGTTTCCAAGATCCGAGGATAAGTGAGAGAAGTTGCGGTGCGGGTTCTTATGATGGGCAGATTTCACTCAACAATGTGTCGGTGAGGTTTGTTTTCAACTAATGAGTCGCGAAAATGTCATGACTTCAATCAGTTTCTTAGCAATTATTTGCATGACTTGTTCTAGTTAGTTAGTTTAGTGAAGGCACGATGCGATGGCGTGCGCCCAAGTGAAGCAAGGCATTTCGTTTATCTTGGAATTTATAATTATATTACAAGAAAGATGACAGGTTGAAGTATATGTTTAAAAAATTAACAAATATTTAGCCTATGATAACGACCTTGTGGCAGAAAGATCGGCAGATCTGAATTTAACACCACTCAAGCAGGGGAGCACAGTCCCATCTTATCCATTTGAGATGTACTGTATGATTTTTTGAACTTGTATTTTTACGCGAGTCGCAACAACACTTGAATAAAGACATTCTTGTAAAGACGATAAAGAAAAAACCCGGACGTGCCTTTAATTCTAGGATCCAAATTTGTGAATTTCCATTCGCTTTTGAGAACTGGAAATGCGAGTGGTGATAACCACCCAGCATTTCATTGAACAGCATAGCTGGCCAGACATAAGAACATTACATAAGATCATTTCACAAGTTCAACCAAACTAAACCCAGGTGCGTGTACGTTCACGCGCCAAAGAAAACCATGATGAATCAAGAGCTCTGCTAAACATAAAACGAAAGAGAGAGCCAATCAAGTTGCAAGCAAAGTTGCTACGTCATTGGAAATTGGCTTCCCTGTCTGTCATGTACATTTCCGCAAGCAGAAGAATCAGTGTCAAAACTGGAGCACGCAACTGTGTAACTGTAACAATCAAACGAGTACAAAATCTCACGACCTGGACTGCAGATCCTTCTTGATATATCGACCAATCTAGATGGCTTCACCTGCTCTTTCTCTTGTTGCCTTTCTTCTGACTGTTAGATTTGATGAGCTTCATAGACAGCGCAGCTGAAGCACTCTTGCCCTCAAGCTTCTTGGTCAATTTTACAACACTAGCCATACCTTTCCTAGCAGCTGCACGATGCTCTGGTCTCCGACTCATCATCTTGCGATCCAGGGGCCAATATGCATATGGCTCAAGCTTGTCCTTCCTCTTCACATCCCCACCAGCTTTCTTGCTGGCATATTCACTTCCAGTGTAAGCCCACCCAGAATTTGAAGTTTTCCTGCGCTTCTGAGTTTTCTTGGAGTTCAGTGACTTGAAACTGCCTGCTTCACTCCTCGCATCTGAATCGGGGTTGGAGGGCTTCTCCTTCTTAGGTTTCCCTCCTTCACGAACTATCAGCCGCCCTTCAGAGTCAATCTCTGGATCATCATCTGATTCCTGCTTTCTTTTAAGATGCGCGGTTGATCGGAGGGCTGATCGTGTTTTGTACCGATCAAGCAAGTCAAGTGGCTCATCTTCTAACTGGTCAAGCAAGTCTTCTGGCAAGCTCTTGTCTGACCTGTGTATTATTTTGGACCTGGAAAATTTTGGGTATATAAATATGCAATTTCAGATTGTTTTGAGCAAGTAATTACTAATAGATATGGTGCAGTGGCACCCTCTACCAGAACCATTAGACACCATCTATCAGATTCATCAAGAGTCCAGTATAAATTCAAAGGCTGAAGTAGTGCTCTTGATTCGGTTGATGGGTTGTTAATAATATCTAGTGGAACCCAAACAACACCCTAAAATGCAAAGTGCAAGATCTTGGATGTACAGTTGGCACACATCAATAAAGGAAACCTTTAGTCACTAAGATAGTAAGGTCACCCATGATAAAATAATCTGAATATAATAGCCCATGCCATGAATCCATAACTTTTTTAACATCATCAAAAGTCACTGACCTTAGTGAAGCTTTGGGTTTGAGCTGGGAGGAAAACTTGCTATGCCGACCTGAAACTGTCTTTGTATCCATATATTCACCATCACTGTTCTCTGTCTCCCCATCACTAAAATCAGAGAAGATCTTAGTATGGTTCCATCTGCTTATCCTGTCAGCAGAGCAAAAATTTTCAGAATATCATTAACAAATTCAAAATTAGAGAAGAATCCTTAAGAACACGGACATAGCGTTGTTCTACCAGAAACACCAGATAGGCTGATGCATTTGGAATATAGCACTGCGGTCTGAGATTGAATGCAATACAAATCTATATTGTGACGCTTCCTATTGAATACAGTTAGGACTCGGTGTTTCTTGTATGTACAAGATGAGAGGATGGCAACCATACAGAATGAGCTAAGTTTTTAGAATGCAATACAGTATTTCATGAGCACACAAAAATTGGAGATGCATTGCCCTTTTTTGTGTGTTTTGTTCTTTCAATATATTGCAAACCATCATTGCAATCATGCGAGAATTGAACAAAATACGAATAAAGGGAGAGCATTACAAGCAATTGAGAACATTTTAGACATTTACATGAGCATAAAATTCACTATTAATCCATATACTAATATGCCTGAGACCTGGATGTAGTAGCTCTTGACATGTGAGATTTAGTTTCATCAGAGCTTGCTGCATGCTTCCTCTCTCCCCGCTCCTTTATCTAGTATATATTCAACAATCATGAATAAAAAACAAAAGAACAAATTGTGCTTTGGAAACTATAAAATGGCATATTAACATGATGTCATTAAACAAACCTTCCGTATGTTAGTAAGGAGTTTTATATGTTCTTCAGGCATCACTGCCTTCACAGCATCCAGACCACATTTCTTGACTAGCATTTCCAGGATATGCTTAACCTGAAAAGAGTTTGGAAGCAATGGAAGACATTATAGATAGTTTGGACCACATTTATGGCAACCACAGACCTTCCGAGCAATAAGCATGCACAATGCTGCAAAAGCTTTTAGACTTGTGTACATGCTGTCCAACAGCATACCCAACACCACTATAAAAGAACATAGTAGCGTTAAATAAAGCATGTCCACAAAAACAATTCTCAACAACATTGGTAATAAATCTGAACCACTAGAAAAACAGAGAGGCAAACTTCAAGAAAAACACAACTGACACCCACATACAGGCACCAAAGAGCCAACATGAAAAGGAAATCTCTTCCAGAAACTCACTTAAACACCACTATTTATGGCCAAAGTAAAGATAAGTTCAACACAGTTTGTGTTGTCAATACCTTAGCTTTGAAGTGGTTTTTGGTGTCATCTTGCCATCTCAGCAAGCCTTCCACCACACTCCCCAGGAACATTTGCAGCCCTTCAGCTTGTGATTTGGCCACTAGTACCTTCAACAAACCTAAATTAGCCTGAACAGAAAATTACCAATTTAGTCTAGAAAGAAGGCAGCATAAAAAAGACCACAAAATAGAAAGGTAGAAAAGAAATGATAAGTTTAATTCACTCGACCCAAATAAACATGATGCTAAACTGCACACGTCAAAAAGATAGTTAACGCACTTTGATAATCTCCCTGTTCTTTCTCTGCAGAAGGAGAAATGTGGATGGAAGCAACTTGTAAGCAATAGAAACCAGGTCTGAAAACTCGTATGCCAGACGAGCTACGCCTTTCATTGCTGCACTGATCATATGAGGACTTTCAAGAGCCAGGCCTCCAGCAACCTGTGACCGCAAAAGTTAAGTGTTTCCGAAAGCAACACATGGTCAATTTACCCACATACATGTAAAACAATTTTTTTTTTCATACAAAATAATAAAATAAAAATGGGATGATTATATCATATTCTTGAGATGAACAGATCACGGCTGGTCTGTCCAGTAACAAGTGGGATCTTGGTAGAACTTCAAATTTGTATGAAAATGACAACAATTTCAATCAACATAGTAATAAAACTTTGGAGACAGAAATACAAAATTGATACCATGTTAAAAAATTGATACAAGTTTTCTTTCTTTCCGCCATTCTCTTCATCTCCAAAGGTATGACCAATTTGGACAAGCACATCGTAAGCTCTATTTCTTGTTCTTTTGTTAACCTGTAATAAAACCATTAACAAAAACAAAGAGCAAGATATTTATCAGCATTTATAAACTACACATTGCGAGAAGTTCAAATCCAGCATGAGACACATAACAAGTTTGGAACCAGCAACATAGATAGTTCTTTTCATTAATATCTTCATTTTAAAGGGCACAAAATCTTATCACATTCGCATTTACCAAGCAATATTATCTCAAGCATGAACATGGGGGTCTTTGCTTAATTTTATAGTAAATATCTGGTCAATCACAAAGGTGTATGTTAAGTTTTGGGAACCAACACTTTGTACGAAAATGATTATGGGTAGAGCATGAACCATGCACCACTTCATTACAAATAGACCTAGAATAATTTTATTTCTTGCGCAAGAGTTAAATAACAACGTAGAAACATGAGACTTGTATATCAAGCTTCTGCTTAAGGAAAGCCAGTTTAAATATTAACAAGCACAAGCATACCCTGGCATCAAGAAAGACAAGGCTGAGAGTAGTGAATAACTTAAAATGATGAAATTTAAGGAGACTAGAAAGGGTGATGGAAAAAGATAACAGCTTATATAGCATAGTGAGTTCAAAAATACCCAACTACTTATGGCTGCTACAGTCAGTCAACTTGACCATGCAGCCAAAAATCAAATCCCTTCCCATGTTCTCAATTCAATCTCTTAACAATTTTAAGGCAAAACCTATGAATCTTCTATTAGCATTCCCTAAAAGCTGTACCTGAATATAGACATGGCATTCTCAACATAGACAAAATGTACAATCTTCATATAATCTCATATCCAGTTGGCAGTTAATAAATTGGAGCAACACTATAATAGTCAGCAAATGACACAGTTTCATCTCTACAAGTTTTCCTATGAAATAAGGTAATGCTGTTATTCAAATAATCTCAACCAGCTTCTGTATTGCATGCTCAAAAAGAGGTAATTACTTTAAATGTTATACAAAGGATCTCCAAAGAATCAACATCATAACCTATCACAGCTTCTGTATTGCATGCTCAAACTGAGGTAATTACTTTAAATGTTATACAAAAGGATCTCCAAAGAATCAACATCATAACCTATCACAACCAGGAAAAAAAAAAGATTGAAAAATGACTAGTGCTCTTGGTGATAATATAATACCTCTTTCAGAGCAAGTATTATCTCAGTAAGGAAAGAAGTAAGGATTTCATGCCTCCTCTGCTCTGAGTCCTGTAACAAGAAATTCAAGTAATTCAGGTATGGTAGGTGTAACATACCAAAGAAAACAGTAACAGATTCCAACATCCAAACTGCATTGTTTTTAAACTTTAAGAAATAAACAGTAAGGGAAAATCATGTCTCACAACCTTGGGGATATGAACTATTAGACAGTAAATACAATCAAGTCTGTGTCGTTTGGCAGAGAAATGGCATGAGGGTAGCACATCAATCATGAGCTGAAGCAGTTCCCCAAATCGTGGTGTAATAAATCCATCGTACCTCTGACCATTCAGAAACCCGAAACAGAAAAATAATCAGAAAAGTTGAATTTCACAAAATGTAGTAAGATTAAATCTTTGCTATAATAGTAAAACATTGCATAGCAGAATATTCAGCAGAATTCTTTCTTAAATATATAGAAAAAAATAACACTAAGAGTATTCCAGGAAGAATCACAATTAATTTATGTCCGTAATATTTGCCACCACTGCTAGAACTTCGAACATGTATATCAGTCCATTACAAGCAGTTGACAAAACTCCACTCTAACTATCCATGAAAATTGTGGTGATAACAGTGGAAGTTGATATGCGATAACAAAAAATACATCCAAGAACTATGGAGCTTTTGCAATTATGGAGGATTTACCTGGAGAATAATTGAAAGAACTTTGTATGCCCTCTTTTGGATCAGACCTTCCATATCCTTCACATCATAATAACAACCATCAATGTAATACAAATAATAATATATATGAGGAAGAATAATTAAGATCATTCTCATGTGAAAACAACGAAGTCTCTAAGAAGTAGCTGGAGAAAAGGACACTTTAGGAAATGACAAACCTGTAATGCAGGCTTTACTGCACTATATAAAACATTGATCTGTTCACCATCCAATCCTGGCAAAAGTGAAACTGCCAGGTCAAATAGCCTTGCTCTGCAGTAAAAATGAAGTTATGTGAAAAACAATGAAAAATTCCATGACATCTATCATCGTATGTGTACAAATAGAAGGGCATTTGGCTGGTGGTGGGTTGGGAAGACAATTCATAAATGCATATGATATTAAAGAGGACAAAATGAGATATCACATTAAATAAAAAAACAAAGCAATATAAAGAGAAAAAAGCTAACCTCGAGTCATTTGATGAATCATCAATCCGCATAGAATTGGAATCTCTAGAATTCTCAGCTTTTGTGGCCTTTTGTGTGACAGCCAAAAGCTTCTGCATTGTCTTCAAGTAGATCCTCTTAACTACTTCTTTATCCGCTATTGAGGAAAACTCACGAATTGTAGACTGCAAGAGTTTTACTTGTATTATTAAAACTTCACTGAACATGCCAAATAATTATGATGCAATTTTTATGAAAAAGAAATCTATAAGAAAAGGAGAGCAAACAAAATAAATTTGAAGAACTCATCCTCCAAACGAGCAATCTAGGAGCAGCGACAGAAAACAATATAATAACCCTCCAACCTCACAGACTATCAGCCAAGGGAAGTGCCTCTTAAGGCTCCAACAGCATTACACCAGAGTGATGCAAGTAACAAAATATAATAACCCTCCAATATCTCATGTTGCTCAACAACCAATTACATCAAAAGGACTGCACTGACCACACAACAGAAATAATGGAGCGAACAATTGAAGATATGCTTATCTAAAGAAAAAAAATATAAACACCTATTTTGCATGTTCTTATTGGCAATAGTACCTGCAAATGAAGATTTACAAAAGGAAATAGTCGTGATGTTCAGAAGTTTCTGGTGGTTCAGATAAACCATCCAAAAAATGTTATGAATCTAACAGATAATTCCCATATACCACGGAAACAGTCTACAAAAAATACAAGTTACATCTTCTCTAAAATGATTTTTGACAGTTAGACTATGTTGGCAAAATTGATATATAAAATAAAATCATGAAACATACCCAGAAGAAATCAACAATTCTAATGTGACTCAATGAAAAATAAAATGGCATCTCTTATTCACTGGTTGAGATAGCAAAAGTACCTGCAGAAGACCACCGTCATCTTTTGGAGATTCCAGGAGGATCCCAGACAAAACAGTCAACAAGTTACGAGCAGAAGACCTAAGCACCCTCAAATTATCTGTTGCAACCTGCAGGGTATAGCGGGCAATAGCATGCTGTTCAGCTATACCAACTTCTGTAACAGTTAGATCATCTTGCTCCTCTATTATTCTCTTATTCTGTTGAATAAGGACCTGCAGGGCAGAACAAACTATTCCACGAATATCACATTCTTCACTAAGTGCACCACACAAAGCTTTCTCCAGATCCTGGAAACTTTCTGCAGTATCCAAAGGATAGTTGCAAAAGGAAGGTAATAAGGACCACAAAGAGTATACAAGAGCATCAGCACTCCTCGCTGAGATGATCCTTCCATCTAGCTCCAGCTGCAACAGGTAAGAAGTCACTACTAAAATGCTACGTAGCAGGAAAGTACACCATATTACCTAGTAATTTTATACCTGTCGAGATTTTTTCTTTATCAGACCAACCATACTCAGAACTGACTCTGTAAAAAAGCTTAAACGGGCACCAACAGTATACTGCTTCAGAATGGGAAAGAGCCAAACATTAACTTCAGATAGGTCATCGACCTCTAATTTAAGAGGTAGTAAGTTTAAAAATGTCTCAGGACCCATTGCACCAAGCGCAGATCCAAGGGATTCGTGCAACTGCAGATCAACAAGTACATCCACGTATCAGAAAAGGGCAGGGTTGAGATTATGGATGAAGCAATCAACAAGTACAAAAAAAAAATGCTTTCACTTATTTGTGAAAATGGAGTCAAGTTTTCCTTGAGCTCAATTACAAGTAAATTAAAAATTTATACCCTGTTACACGAGGCACTTAATTAGAAAGTGCAGGCTAGAAAAAGAAAATCCTAGCAAACCAATCACTGTAGGTATGGACCATTGTGCAATCAATGCTACTTCGCAACAATGCTGAAGCCATTATGGAGGCCCACAAGAACTAGACAATGGAAAATATGCCCAGTGAACTATTTGTAGTGGACCAAAACACCCTCCCCACCTCTTGTTGGTTCTTGAAAGGTTTAGACAAAGCAGATTTTTTAGTCGATGGCCACAAGATATTAAGGACAAAACTTTAGCGCCATCCCAAATCAGGGGAGGCTCTTGAATATTGAGGCCTCCAAAAATGCTCTATTCTATTGGCATGCTGCATTATGAAACTTTGGAGTTCCAACATGGTGAAGCAAGATAGCTTGCATTGAGAGTGCATAAATTTCCAAATGACACGGAAAGTCATATTTTAAGAATGTCAAGTCCTAACAGATTTATTTTGATGTTATAAGACCAGTAAAGTTGACAAGAGCTATAGTAAAAAAGCTAAAGAATATCAGAAATATAATGAGTGTGTATTAATAGCATATAATGAAGGTTGTGCAGAAGCAAATAACTACCTGTTTCCGGTAAGGAAAATCTTCATCAGGTAATCTCTGCATATCTGCCAAGTTCTTAAGGGTTCCTCTCATAAAATAAGAAGAATAGTTTCCTGGAAAATAACAAATGTTGACTATTGTGTATTCCTAGAAGAAACATTGAACACAAAAATACAGAAGACCGATTATAAAAACTGAAAGGTTCCCCCAATCAAGCTGCTGGAAGAACTAGCAATGACACACAACTTCACCAATTCTTATGGCAAGAAGTAGTCCAATGGCATAATAGAAAAGGCGTGAGAAAAAACATGAAAATACCTAATTTATCAAACAAGGTCGAAACCACTTGAAATACCATGTCCCAGACTGCACTGTAATGATAATCAAGTAAGCTTTCAATGATTGCGCACACTTTTTCTATAACTGTAGGCCCACACTTTCTAGTTTCGGCATTTTTGTTGATTGTAATCTGATCTACTCCCTGCTTGATCAAGCTTTCATCAATACAACTATTTAATGAGTTCTTCAATGCCTGTGTGGCCGCAAAGATGGCCTCTTCATGTTCAGACGCCAAAATATCTGCCAAAAGACAGAAAGTGAGAAACAACCAAGTACGCAAATTGGAAACGAACAGAAAGAGCGCCCATTCTTCTAGGAAAGTAGCATCTAACCTTTGAGTGTACTGAATACAATTGGTAGCTTAACAACGCAAATTTGCCTATTTAAGGAATAAACTTTTTTCATTCCAACATCCAACAAGCTGGCAGTGAATGTCATGTTATCCGCAGACGTCTCATTTGTAGAAGCATAAAGAGCTAGTGAACATAGCAAATCGAGTAATGGTTCAGCCGGAACCTGTAAACCCGGGTGTAAGCAAACTACTTTCAGACTATCAGTCACACGCCTAGTAACAACAGGTTGCCGCAGCTCGAGGAGAGTTTTGAAGTACTTAAGAATTGCAGTCACACACTTGATTGATAAAAGAGGAAGACATTCTTTTAAGGCATCGAGAATATATAGAACGTGTTGGGCTCCTTTAGGCCCATCAGTAGAAGCAACATTGGATCCACCGGCAAGAAGAAGAAACTTTTCGAAAGAATTGGTGATTGCTTCACTCGCCGGAGCTAATGCTGGTGTACCTTGAAAATTTAGCAAGGTGTCACGGATACAAGAGTGGGATTGCCTTCTCACCTGTTCAAAAAATCAATCAAGATTTCTTATAGCTTACAGAATCAAGAATCGGAAAGCAAATTAACAAGATATAAAAAATATACCTTTATGCGAGAATCGGTCATGAAACTTAATAAGACTCCGAATAATTGAGAAATATCATCCCAATTAAAACTATCTCTGATACTCAACAAATGAGCCACGCATTTCAATCCCGAAACAACAGCTCCAGCTGTAACAGAATAATTTAATTTCAAAACCCGCACAACAACATTGGAAACCAATTCTCTTTTTTTCTTCAATATTGGAATTGAAATTCGAGGAAGAGCTAGAGAGAGGATGGTAATAAGAGAATCGATCACGTAAGGGGAAGGATCAGAGTAGGAGGAGGAGAGGCGGTCTAGGGAGGAGCATGCGGCCCCGAAGTAAGCGATAGGTGTGCAAGGGAGGTTTTGGTCTTTGAGTTCTTGTGACATGGTGCCGATTATGGCGCAGAGGTGGTGGTGGTCGTCTTGGGTGGAGGTGGAGTAGCGTGAGAGAATTGAGTCGCAGAAATCATTCTCGGGGAAGGAGAGTGACGGGGCATCAAATTCGATGCCTTCCATTTTGGTGGTGGTGGTGGTGGTGGTGGCGGTGGGAGTTGCAGGGAAGAGAAAAACAGAGGAGCTGTTTCGAGTTGAGTAGGTGAGGTTTGCTAGGGTTTATGGAAGGAGAGAACTAGGTGGCGTATAAGGAAAAAAAAATTGTTTGAATTTCTATATTTTTATTAAAAATATTAAATATAACTCTTATAGGCATAGGTTTTTTTACCATCACTCAAATATTTATTTTTTTACATATTATTGAAGATGAGTTATGTAATTTTTTTTAATATGATCTTTAAATTTTTTCATATTCAATATATTATAAATTAAATTAAATTAAATCCTTGTATATGATTTATATTTAAATTTATAATTATACTTGATAAATATGTTCAATATATGTTTGAATTTGATAAAAGTCTAAACATTCAATTAATTATTTATTTCACAAAAAATAAACTTATTATAAGAGCTCATAATCTACGATTAATTACTTTAGAAGAAGGCAAACACAATTTTTCATTTTCTTTTTACATTTTTCATTTTTTTTTGTCTATTATTAGATCCTCATATTCTTGAATTTATTTTGATTGAAGTTTAATACTCTTTTTTATATTGATTGAGCTTTTTTTATTGGTGCCACATATTTATGATGAGATTTTGATATTAAAATGCACATGTACAAACTAACAACTTTATAATAGAAAGACGATAAAACAATATAAAATGAAGAATAGAGGGACTCAATCAATACAAAAAATAATATGGTATTAAGAAATATCTATGTAAATATTAATAATATCTTTACTTGCCCAAAATTAGTAGAGATCATATCCCGCTAATTTTGGATTACGGCTTCAAAGCCTTAATAGTAGGAATGATAGCAAGTTGTGGTTATATATACTGTACTGTTTGATCTATGAAATACAACAAACCATTCAGTCACTTATTTTTATGATGGTATCAGAGCAGTATCTAGGTATTTGTCGCTTTCTACATCTCAGCCGCCTTTAATAACCTTGTCCAACCAAATACTCCCAGAAACCAAAAACAACAATTCCAAAAATCTCAATATGGATTCATCACATCCATACTTTGTTCATCAATCAGATCACCCCGGTCTCATGCTCGTTCCAATAAAGTTGAACGGCACCAATTACCCATCTTGAAGTAAATCAATGATTCATGCTCTCACAGCCAAGAACAAAGTTGGCTTTATAAATGGAACCATTCAACCTCCTTCAGAAACTGAACAACCAACAGAGTATGCTCTCTGGAATCGATGCAACAGTATGATTTTATCATGGCTTGCTCACTCAGTGGAACATGATCTGGCCAAAGCAGTTGTCCATGCCAAAACTGTTCATCAAGTGTGGCAGGATTTTAAAGATCAGTTCTCACAAAAGAATGCTCCAACCATATATCAGATACAAAAATCCATCGCTTCTCTCTCACAAGGCACCATGACAGTTTCAGATTATTACAAGAAACTCAAAGATCTCTGGGATGAATTAGAAACACATCAAATCCCTGTCACATGTAATGAGATGAACGCACACAGTGCACAAAAGGAAGAAGATCGAATGATGCAATTCCTTATGGGTCTCAATGACAGTTACAATGGTGTTCGTAGCAACATCCTTATGATGTCTCCATTTCCCAATGTTCGTCAAGCCTATTCACTAGTCATTCAAGATGAGACTCAGCGACAGGTAACATCAGCATCAACAGGATCAACAGATAATTTTTCCATTGCAGCTGCAATTCATAGCAGATCTAACAATATGTTGAATGATTCTACAAACAAACACTGTGAGCATTGTGATAGAAACGGTCACACAATTGAAGAATGTTGGACCCTTAAATTTCGTTGCAACTATTGTGACAGGAGATGACACACTGAGGATCGTTGTAAATTTAAAAATGGGACATGGGTACCCAATAACACAGGAACTCAAGCCAGTAGACACAACCAATCCAAGCAACAACGTCAAGGATCGAAAGGGCACACTAATCCGCGCGGGTCGTTTCCTGCTGCTCACGCAGTAGACATAGCTCCAGTGCATAGGGGCCAGCCACATGGCTTCAGTGCGCCATCCCAGCTAGCCTCTTAATCTAATCTCCTAAATGAGATCTCTGCAGAGCAACTCCAGCAACTAGCTGTTTCTATGATAAGTTCAACTCATTCCTCTGATAATAGCAATGCTTATGCTAATGCTGCAGGTTTGGCTTCTTTTTTCAACCCTTCTATAAATTCTGTGTTCACCAAACCTTGGATTTTAGATAGTGGAGCTACTGATCACATCACTTATGACTCCACAATTTTCACTAAAGTTGAATCCTCACAAATTCCGATTGTTAATTTACCCACGGGTTCTTGTGCCCCAATCACTTCCACTGCACCATACCATTTAATTCAAATATCACATTAGACAAAGTTTTATGTTTTCCATCTTTTCGCCTAAATCTCATGTCTGTTAGCAAACTCACTCATTCTCTAAATTGTTGTGCCATTTTATTCCCCACCTTCTGTGTCTTGCAGGACTTGGCTACGGGGAAGATGATTGGCTCGGGTAAACAGTGTGGTGGTCTCTACTACATGTCTCCATTACAACATACACCTGCCTCATATCAAGTTTCCCTCTCCTCTCATTTATGGCACATGCGACTTGGACACCCATCTCCTTCTCGTCTTAGACTAGCTTCTCCATTATTGCCTTCCAAAACTATTTCCTTTGATAATAATTGTAGTGTTTGTCCCATGGCCAAACAAACGAGGTTGCCATTCCCTCTCAGTTTAATCTCCACTAAAGCTGCATTTGATTTGTTACATTGTGATATTTGGGGTCCACATAAAATTCCCACACATTCAGGAGCACGTTTCTTTCTTACCATTATGGATGATTTCACTAGGTGCACATGGATATTTTTGATGCAACATAAATCTGAAACCCAAAACCTCCTCAAATCTTTTGTCGTTTTTGCTCAAACTCAATTTCATGCCAACATTAAAACCATTCGGGTAGACAATGGATCAGAGTTTTTCTCCATGAGGGAATTTTTTCAGAATCACGGTATTGCATATCAGCGCACTTGTGTTTACACTCCTCAACAAAATGGAGTCGTAGAACGCAAGCATCGTCACATTCTAACCGTCGCACGTGCATTGCTTTTTCAGTCTCATCTACCCCTTATTTTCTGGGGTGATTGTGTCTTGACTGTTGTCTATCTCATTAACCGATTACCCTCCCCGTTACTCTCCAATAAATCACCTTTCGAGTTCTTATACAACCGCCCCCCTCATTCAATCACTTGAGAGTATTCGGTTGCCTCTGTTATGCAACTGTTGTCCATCCTATTCAAAAATTTGACCCTTGCGCCACACGCTGTGTCTTTGTTGGATATCCTACTGGCCGAAAGGGTTACAAACTCTACAATTTAGAGACAAACAAATTCTTTGTTAGCCGCGATGTTTGATTCTGTGAACATTCCTTCCCTTTCTCTCAAATTCCTACCTCATCTACCTCTCAAACTCCTCCACTTTCCTCTGTTTTTTTAAACAACTGGACATCCACGCCCAATATACCTAACCCACCAGTCCATCCATCTAACCCAAATGGCAACCCACCACATGCACCTGATATACCCCCCTCTCCTATCCCACCTTCGTCCCCCACACACATCCCCTCACATGAGCTGTCACCACCCATTACATCCACCCCTCCTCCTCTAGATCAGCCCATCATTCCCCTTACCCCTCCCCGACAGTCCACTCGTACTAAACATCCTCCGGCATGGCATGCAGACTACCACATGTCCAACCACGTCAATCACTCAACCTTCATGCCTCGTTCTGCATCAGGTACTCGATATCCTCTTTCTCATTTCCTTACCTACTCACGTTTATCTTCTGCCCATTGTGCCTTTCTTGCTAAAATTACAGGTCACACAGAACCTACATCCTATGCCCAGGCCATTCTTGACCCAAATTGGCGTCATGCTATGACTGTAGAATTAGAAGCTCTGCAACTCAATAACACTTGGAGTTTGGTTCCACTGCCCGCTGGTCATAAACCAATCGGCTGCAAATGGGTCTACAAAATCAAACACAGGTCTGACGGCACTATTGAACGTTATAAGGCTCGGCTTGTTGCCAAAGGCTACACTTAAGTTGAGGGCATTGATTATCAAGAGACTTTCTCCCCTACCGCCAAACTCACTACACTACGTTGTCTTCTTGCTGTTGCCGCTGCTCGTCATTGGTTCATCCATCAATTGGACGTGCAGGATGCTTTTCTGCATGGCGCTTTACATGAGGTGGTATACATGGAGCCTCCTCTTGGTCTTCGCCGACAGGGGGAGAATGTTGTGTGTCGGCTTAACAAGTCACTCTATGGCCTCAAACAAGCTTCCAGAAACTGGTTTTCCACCTTCTCAGATACCATTCAACAGGCCGGTTACCAACAGTCTAAAGCTGATTATTCTCTTTTTACCAAAGCTCAAGACACTTCATTTACTGCGGTTCTGATCTATGTTGACGACATACTTCTCACAGGAAATAATCTTCAAGAAATGGAACGTCTCAAAAAATGACATATTTCTCACAGGAAATAATCTTCAAGAAATGGAATGTCTCAAAAAGTTCCTTCTCAAACGCTTCCGCATCAAAGATCTCGGAGATTTGAAATATTTTTTGGGCATCGAATTCTCTCGATCTAAGAAAGGCATCTTCATGTCTCAAAGAAAGTATGCACTTGATATTTTACAAGATTCAGGACTTCTAGCTGCACGTCCAGACAAGTTCCCAATGGAACAAAACTTGAAACTCACTCCCACAGATGGAAAATTACTGGATGATCCATCAAAATACAGGAGACTAGTTGGTAGATTGATCTACCTTACTGTCACGAGGCCTGATATTGTCTATCCTGTTCAAACGTTAAGTGAATTCATACATCAGCCCCGCAAAACTCATTGGGATGCCGCTATACGGGTCCTTAAATACATCAAAGGGACTCCAGGTCAGGGTTTGTTATTTTCAGCCACTAACAATCTTACATTAAAGGCTTTTTGTGATTCAGATTGGGGAGGTTGCCGTGCAACAAGGAGATCAGTTACAGGATACTGTATATTTCTTGGAAATTCACTCATCTCATGGAAATCCAAGAAACAAGCCAATGTTTCAAGGTCATCAGCAGAAGCTGAATATCGAGCCATGGCCAACACATGTTTGGAGCTGACTTGGTTACTCTTTATACTGCAGGATTTAAAAATCCCACAAACAGCTCCTGCACCTTTATTCTGTGATAATCAGGCAGCCTTACATATTGCAGCAAATCCTGTTTTTCATGAACGTACAAAGCATATCGAAATTGATTGTCACATAGTTCGAGAAAAACTACAAGCTGGAGTGGTTAGTCCTTCATATGTACCTACACGCTTTCAATTGGCAGATATTTTTACAAAGGTATTGGGAAAGGATCAGTTTGTGACATTGCACAACAAGTTGGGACTTCATGATATTCACTCTCTAACTTGAGGGGGAGTATTAAGAAATACCTATGTAAATATTAATAATATCTTTACTTGCCCAAAATTAGCAGAGGTCATATCCCGCTAATTTTGGATCACGGCTTCAAAGCCTTAATAGTAGGAATGATAGCAAGTTGTGGTTATATATACTGTACTGTTTGATCTATGAAATACAACAAACCATTCAGTCACTTATTTTTATGAGTTTTTAATCAAAATAACTTAAAGAGTACATGCACCAAATATATTGTTTAAAGAAGTTTATATTTATTAATATTTATTTGTATGTTATGAATAAATAAGGTGTGTCTGTGTGGTGTGAATAAGAATTTTTTATTTTTAAATCATGAGGGATACTAGTTTAATTGGTCAGGTTTTAGGTTTGTTATTCAATGGTCATGAATTTGAGTCTCATTAGGGCCACTGGAGACTTACATAATCGTTAAATTTATGGCCCGTGAAATTAGTCAAGGTGTGCGTAAACTGACTCAGACAATCACATTAATAAAAAAAAATATTTAAACTACAAGAAAAATCAAGATATTTTAGTGACAAAATCAAAGGGCTTGTTTTTAACCTCGCATTTTCTTTATAAAATTTTTGGAAAACAACAATAAAAGTTTAAAATTAAGAAATATATTTTTATATATATTTTTTATTTTTCAAGATTTTATCCATTTCCAATATTGCATGAGTTTTTCTATTTTAACCATCCTCAAGTGAGAAAGAGAAAGAGAAATAATTTGGAAGAGAAAAAAAGAAATGAAGAAGAAAAGAAAAGGAGAGAAATTAAAATGATCATTATAAAATCAAAGCAAGAGCAAATGAGAATAAAAATCATAAAAAATAAATTGAAAATGAGAAAAATAATCAAAATATTTACGTAATCATTTTTCTTGTGAAGACAATATTTTTAATTTTTTCATTAAATTCCATCATCTCATTTAAGTATAGCAAACAAACCTATCGAAACATCTTAATTAGAAATTAAAACCTGGAGCATCAATCAAGAAAAATAAAAAGAAAAAAAAAATCATAAAAAAGGAGAGCACAAGAAAAAAAGAAAGAAAATGAGAGAGCAAGAAAAAAGAAAAAAGAAAATCAATAGAAAATCACCTCTCTCTCTCTCTCTCTCTCTCTAGAGTCCCTCCCTTCTCCCATCGTCCTTTATCAGTGGTTCTACAACTGGCATCATCCAAACATTTTCTCTCCTTTCCTTATATTTTCTCCATCTCTCTCTCTCTTGGCGAAACTCTTCTCTTCTTGCAAAAAAAATCGTGATGGAATAAGCAGTCATGACTGGCAATCCTCCTCTCTTCCGTGCTTCCATGAGTAACAACATACC
>Ga0325410_1000794_pt1 | contig 33576 bp, 12 predicted proteins | sample PopdelMetagenome_16_FD_206182 | JGI IMG/M metagenome (GOLD analysis project Ga0325410, IMG submission 206182) | Populus deltoides microbial communities from Bellville, Georgia, United States - Xylem-PdIQD-R3 | ecosystem: Host-associated > Plants > Phyllosphere > Stem > Wood/Secondary xylem...
GTTGCAATCAAGAAACTTACTGTATCGAGTCTTGTCAAGTCCCAAGAAGATTTTGAAAGGGAAGTTAAGAAATTGGGGAAAATCAGGCACCAAAACCTTGTGGCACTTGAAGGTTATTATTGGACTTCATCCTTACAGCTTCTCATATATGAGTTTGTCTCTGGTGGTAGTTTGTATAAGCATCTGCATGACATACCAGGTGGGCATTTTCTGTCATGGAATGAGAGGTTCAATATAATTCTAGGGACTGCAAAAAGCTTGGCACATTTGCATCAATCAAACGTCATCCACTACAACATAAAATCAAGAAACATCCTTATTGACATTTCAGGTGAACCAAAAGTTGGTGATTTTGGCCTAGCAAGGCTGTTGCCAATGCTAGACCGCTATGTTTTAAGCAGCAAAATTCAGAGTGCGCTTGGCTACATGGCACCAGAGTTTGCTTGTAGAACAGCAAAGATAACTGAGAAATGTGATGTTTATGGTTTTGGGGTTTTGATTCTGGAGATTGTTACTGGCAAGAGACCTGTCGAGTACATGGAAGATGATGTGGTAGTGCTTTGTGACATGGTTAGAGGTGCATTGGAGGAAGGCAGGGTGGAAGAATGTGTTGATGGAAGACTCCTGGGAAATTTCCCAGCAGATGAGGCTGTTCCAGTTATGAAGTTGGGCTTGATTTGCACATCGCAAGTTCCATCAAACCGGCCAGACATGGGAGAGGTAGTTAATATATTAGACCTGATCAGATGTCCTTCAGAAGGCCAAGAGGAGTCAGGATGAACATGAATTATTATCTTAAGAAATTAAGAGCTGGGATTTATAAGGGGGTTATCCGGGGAAGAGGAATCCGGTTTATTCAACTAATCAACGAGGAGAAAATCAGCTGTTGGAGATTATTTTTCCCTTTGTTTTGTACTAGTTCTTCTCCTGATTGTTTTTTAGTTTATGTTTGTGGTTTATTCTCGACGTTGCTGTTAGGTTGCCGGATTCCTTTTCACCGGGCTCAAATAGGGGACCCTTTCGGATATTGTCACGAAGTTGCTTCTAATTCTCCAGTCTTGCATTTTGTATCTTGATTTTGTTTCTGGTTATGAGCTGATAGTAGAAATGGTTTGACTGATTTCACACGCTAGTTTAGCTCTTGAGCGCATTCGAACTCCTATAGTTGTTCTTCATCGCCAAAAGTCTTGGTTTGATAGAACATCCCGTATGCAACTCCTGTTGGTGCGAACAGAGATGTGAAAATGCTACAAAATATTAGCTCCCAATCAATGCTTGTACTTGCTCTATGTGGTTGTAGTTCTGCTCTGCTCTGTTCGTGAATCCCAATCCCAATCCCACCCAGCATGGAGATCCGGTGTTATCAATGATAGCAACGGTGGAGGTATTAAAAGTGGTCAACCACATAGAGCACCCACTTTTACAAGTCAAAAGTGACTCCAGCCCTGAGGATTCCAAGGATTCACAGCACAGCACAGCACCCACTTGGAAGAGAGTAATCTTAGTGGTCAATTGAATAATAGGAAGAGGAATAGGAAAAAGGGAAGAAAAGGGATAGAAAGGGCCCATGCAAGATTGTCTAGGTACGGGAATGGAATATTAGTTACACAAGATGATGCTGTCGGAATATAAAGATGTTGGATTTTGACTCTTGAGCTGTTTGTTCCTTTGTTTTTAAATGCATTGTTTGTTCCTTTCCTTTTAACAAAGCTAATCTCACATGGGTTTTAACCTTTTCCTTCCCTTCTTTTTGGTAATGTCAGTGCCAAACCCCTTCTTTTTCCCCTTCTTTTCCCCTGTTCTTGACAAACTAGCAGTGCCATAGCCAATGGAGGTTCTATAAAATGGCTTTTTCATCATCAACTAGCACATGGTGGTTCATTTTCTTATTATTTTATTTTTGCCCACCAAGTCTCTTGGCTGTTGAAGTGACACAAGCTTTTTTGTGTTGTACTTGCAATTGCTTCACCACAGTAGTATTTGTCCCAAGTGTTGATCGATATCATCCATCCACACCCACCCTTGTGTCTTCGTTGCCACTGTCCTTGGCACTGCTAATTTATGATAGCACTAAAACATTCTCCAAGGCAGCAAAAACATTTTCAAGGGTAGTGATATCACCGTGTATTTTTTATTATTTTTCTGGGCTTATTGCCATTATTAATTAAAATAATGAAATGATGATTTTGTCTGTGTAAACATTAACCTGGAGAACAATGGCATGATGGGTTTTTTTTTTTATTTGAACAATGAAATTACTTTGTACCCTCTAAGGCAAAAAAATAAAAACACTAAACTTGTCACATTTTCCTTGCATTAGAATTGTTTTTGCCTTGGGTCATGGGGTGTTTTTTTTTTTTATTTATTGAGATGGCTTGGGGCAGTTTAGTATTTGTGTATAAATAAATTATTATTTAATATAAAAAGATGGTCGCACGTGTAACTGACGTGGACGCGCTTGCATTCTCTTATGGTTTTTGAACGGCGTATACAACATTTTCTAGCAACCAAACTCCAGCTTCAAATGACAATGTTTTCATCATCACGATGTAGTCCCCGTTATTAATGGTGCGTGTGCTAAAAATATGTCGAATATTTTGTCGATGATCATTTTTTTCTGTAAAAACTCAGTTAAAACTTTTCTCGAGTGAAAATAAAAGAATTTATTTAATCCAAAAATAAATCGGACAAGATTAATAAAAAAAATTAGATAAAAAAAATGAGTGAAATTGGATATAAAAAAGTGATAGTGCAAAATTAATCAAGAAGACAACGTAGTGGGGAAAAACACGGAATTTAAGATAAATGAGGTTAATATATAATTAATAAAAAAAGTAACTATAAATGCTCATTTTTCTCTATTTGGATGCAATTTACATAAAGAGAGGAGAAATTGTTGATTTTTTTCCTTCTTAATTCTTGTTAAATCCATTAAAAAACAAAATTAGAGTAAGGGATAAACAAGTAATCAAAAGAGGAAATTGAGTGTTTTGGAGGGTCATTTTGAAGAAATTTAAGGGTTAAGGTTTTGGAAAGGGAAAGAGAGGGGAAGTGAAGGGAGCCTTGTTTGTCTTAAATCCATTACTCCATTTAAGATAAGAAATACATCCAAAGTGATTAATTATAATGAATTTGTAGTTTTGTTAATGAATTGGAAATATTAATGTTATGTTAAGGTTATGTGAGAATGAAATTGTATTGTTTGATTGATGAATAGATATTATTGTGTTTGATTAATGTTTGTAAGAATTGAATATGGTTGGATAATGATTTAATTTCAACATAAAAGTTGAATTCATAAGTTCCACCATAAAGGTTGAATTAAACTTCACAAAATAATATCCTTGTTGCGGTTGATTTAAATTTCACATATTAATTCCTTGCCTCACATGCATAATTTACATAATATTATTTTCTTGTCTCATTGGTATCATTTACATAATATTATTTTCCTACCTTGTAGGCATCATTTACATATTATTATTTCTTGCCCCATAGGTGTATTTTACATATTAATTACATGCCTCTTAGGCATCATTTACATAATATTATTTTCCTGCCTCGTAAGTATAAAATTTACATATTAATATTTTCCTACCCCATAAGAATCATTTACATAATATTATTTTACCCTTCATCCAAAGACTCAACTTGGATATAAAATAGATAAGTCTTTGTCTAAATAACCGACTTAACATATAATTAGTTAGTCTTCATCCAAATGATAGACTAAGATATAAAATAGATAAGTTTTTTTTCCAAATAGTCGACTTAACATGTAATTAATCAGTATCTTTCATTGCAGCCAACTTATTTTTAACATTATCTGGTTCTATTATTGCGACCATTTCAAGAATTAAACTAATTAATATGTGTTGTTGCATTCTTATGGGTGTATTCTTATTTAATATCATTACTTTACTCGAAAATATAATTTTCCACCCTGAAGACATAATTTCTCATGACATTTATTTTCCGCCCTAAAGGTATAATTCTTATGATATTATCTTCCAAAAAACCACAACGAACATTTGTTCTTGATATATACAAATAAACATATAATTTGAATTTCAACATTTACATATATAACTAAATTAATTAAAAAGGTAAGGTCAACTTTTACCTTAAGCTCTTGCTGGAAGTGTTTTTGAGGAAGTGAATACACACATTACCATAAAACTCTCAACGATAACTATTTAATATCTCGTTTGGCAAAACACACACATTTTCACTTATTTATCAACCAATTTAGTTAGACACATAATTACACATATTGCCATAGACAATTGTACAAGTCTTAGCCTATTTTGGCATTTTAACGTACACCACTCCAAACCTTCACACTGTGCTTTTTATGTGTTTAGCATAAATTTTCATATAAATATTTTTCTTATAGTTTGGACTCATTCAAAGAAATATTAAAATTTCACATTTAACTTCAATCTCCTTCTATTTACATCAAATTCAATAATTATCAACATAATTTATCCCAAATTTTAGTTTAATTAAACCTCCCCACATAAAAAATTATCGAATTCCTTCTTCTACTTTTCAAAACTCCCTTTCCAATATGTAAAACGTTCAACCATCCAAGATTATATCCCAATCATAACTAATTAAGCCTACACATAATTAATTTATGCATAATTTCACAATTAGAACATGTTTCAATTTTCTCAATAAATGCATTTCACAATTTTCTCATCAACTGTGACCCTTAAAATTGCAAAATCATAATCACTTTTTAAACATTACAACATCATTAAAACACTAACATTAACATTTACACAATTCCATTAATCTTCATATTTCCTTCTTTTCATTCACACATTTAACAACACATTATCAACTAATTTATTTTACGCAAATTACTATAAAGATTAACTCACTAGCATTATAACACCAATCGATTTAAGTATTACATTATTATCAAAGCATCAAAATTTGCTCATTTTTTTAATTTCTCACACTTTCATCGTTTCACCCTGACAAATATTTCCTAATGATTAGGCATTCTTTTTCACATGAAATGCAAGCATAACTAATATAATCCCATCATCATATTAATCAAATTGAAACATAACAAAATCATTAAAATATTCACATTACACAATCTTATAGATTTTCATATTTATCTCTTTCTAACATATAACAAAATCAACTTTGTGTAATTCCACATTTCAGCATTCATACATAATCTCAAGTATTTCAAAACATTATTTAAAACATCAAAATCAATCCAATTTATTCAAATTTCCAAATCCTTCAAAATATTCAAACATGATCGACCACTAGAGTCTTGATTTCTCAAAAATTGATTTTTGATTTCTTCAATTATATCCTCTTGATATCATCTAAACCCCAAATAACTAAAAAGTACACAATTTAGCATATCAATCAAAATATAGACATAAGCCCTGAATTCATTAATTTGGGGGTTTATCAATTCTCCACACAGTTGACTCAATTCAAATCATTTCTACATATTATCATAATCCAACAACAATAATAAACAACCCAATTAAATATTCAATCACAAAAACATTATGAACTCTAATTTCAAGAATTTAAAAAATTTCAATCCGAACAACACATGAAATAAATTGGATAGGACCATATACAAAGCAACCAAATAGTGTGTGTTTAATTGGTTTCTCCCTTCTCTTCACTTTTTTACACCTTTTCTCTCTAACTATCCAAACTTCCCAACTCTTATATCTCTCTCTAGCTTCTCCTAATGTAGATTGACATTATAGATGTAAATCACTTAATCACACTCCATAACCCATAACCCAAGTAGATTTGAAGAAGAAATAAGGAGAAAATCACAAATTTTGAGTTATCCCCCTTTGCATTGCCAACTGGTTTTATTGAGAGACAGGGAGATTTTGTCAAAAACTATAATAATGTTGCTCATTTAAATCCTATATGTATTTTCTATCAAATCCTTGTCTGTCGATATTTCTGGCATACATAAAAAAAAAATTATTTCTTCTGATTTTATTATAATTATCTTGGAGTTTTTCATCAATGGTCATAATATAATTTCCTCTAAATTGTATTATTTTTTAGTTAAAAATAATATTATTATGCATGGGATTCACACTGACCATCAATAATTTTACGCATAAGATCATTTTTTATTTCATATAAGGTTTTTTAGCTAAATAATCGAAGATTTTCACCATTTATCACACAAAAATTTTCTTTAAATTTTATTATCTTCTAGTTAGGGATTTACGCGAATCATCATGGAGTTGACATTTTGCGTACCAATTTATTATTTTATTTTGTCCAAGATTTTAAACTAATTTACTAGGGATTTTCACCCCTAATCATAAATGTTTTCCTCTTGATTTATTATTTTTTTTGTTGAAGACTACCCTATTTAACACTGGTTTTATAATTTTGGGTTGGGGGTTTACATTCTCCCCTTCTTATAAAATTTTATTTGTGAAATTTAAATTCATACTTATGTCTGAAAACAAGCTCAAGTGATTCTTTTTCACATTTGACTCCTCTTTTTTCCGCAGTCACCTGTCTTATTTGTTTAAAGCTTCCTCTCTATCATTTTCACTAGAAGAATTATTTATTTAATAATTGTTTTTTTTGCCTAAATCCATAACCTTCTCAAACTAAACTTCAAATATAAATTTTTTATTGTTCTCAATCAACACTATGGTAAGATTCGAGATGAACTCAATTCTACTTTCTAAAGTAATAATATAATGAAGTACGTTATGAATTCGAGATAATATAGATGGTTATGTCAACCGACATGCCACCTGTCCAACTTTAATTAACAATGTTTTGAGAATTTTAGAAAAAAAATTAAACTTCCTTCGCTCATTCAATGATAAGAACAATTATAAAAAAACCTCTAGTAATTAACACAATTTCTATTTCAAGGTATAGTCTGCAAGGTACACTCATAGATACCAGGTTTTAACTTATACCTTATTTCAATTATACTTTTATTATTTCATTTTATTAGTTTAAGATACCCATTTATCCATCTAAATGATCATAACTAACACTCTCATTTAACCATGTTTGTTGATCTTGACACAATATTTATAACTCCATTTTTTGTCAACCATACTCGACAAGCCATTTCAACATTGATGGCTTGTAATTTATAACAACCAATTGTTATTTGATTTATCATAAATGACACTACATGTTAACTCTACACTACCTGGTTCATTTCAATAATTTTTAATTCATATTCTACCTCATTTATATTCACCAATTTCTTTTTAAAATATTCATAAATCAGAATTTAAAATGTAATAACCCCTGTCATTGTGGTCGACTTAAAATTTTGTATAACAGGTCCGCCATTGAGGTCGGTTTAAAAATTCACATGTAAGTTTTGTCGTTGGAGTCGAATTAAATTTCACAGATTAATTTCATTATTTGTGGTCAATTAAAATTTCACATGTTAATTTCCTATCTTGTAAGCATCATTTACATAATATTATTTTCCTATCTTATATACATCATTTACAAAATATTATTTTCCTACCTCGTATGCATAATTTACATATTATTTTCCTACCTTTTAGGCAAAATTTACATAATATTATTTTTCTACTTGTAGGCATCATTTACATAATATTGATTCCCTACCTTGTATTTGTTATTTACATAACATTATTTAAGCCTTCGTCCGAATGTCTGACTTAGATATAAAATAGATAAGTCTTCATCCAAACAACCAACTTATACATATAATTTGTAAGTCTTTGTCCAAATGGTTGACTTAAAAACTAATTAACTAGTCTTTGTCCAAACAACTGACTATGATATAAAATAGATAAGTCTTCGTCCAAACAATTGATGTATAATTAAGTAGTCTTTGTTGTTATACCCGACTTAATTTGTTGCAACCAACTTATTTTTAACATTATATGGTTCCATCATTGTGCCCATTTCAAGAATTAAACTAACTAATCTCTGACATGTCAATCAACTTAACATTTATGTTATCAAATTTTATTGTTATGAGTATTTTAATAATTAAACTAATTAGTCCTTATTGTTGCAGTCTTGTGGGTGTGTTTTTATTTAATGCCATTACTCTATCTAAAAACATCATTTTTTCACCTTAAAGGCATAATTTCTCATGAAATTTTTTTTCTACTCTAAATGCATAATTTCTCTTGACATTTATTTTCCAACCCAAAGGCATAATTCTTGATATTATCTTTCATGATACCAGAATTCTGATAATGAACATTTGTTCTTGATACATACAAATAAACATACAATTTGTATTTCAACATTTACACAAACAACTAATTTAATTAAAGAGGTAAGAATGACCCTTACCTGAAGCTCATGTTGGACGTGCTTTTAAGGAAGTGAGTTCCACTCCAAAAGCCTCTCCTAAAATTCTCAATGATAACAATTTAATATCTTGTTTTGCCGAACATATATATTCTCTTATTTAACAACCAATTTAGCTATAAACATAAATACACATTTACAAACAAAAAAAAACAATTGTATAGGTCTTAGCTTATTTTGATTTTAACATAAATTGCTCTAAGCCTTCACAATATGATTTTTATGTATTTAGTATAAATTTTCATATGCATATTTTTGTTTTAGTGCGACTGCACATAATAGAATATTAAAATATCATATCTAACTTCAATCTCCTTTCATTTACATCAAATTCATCAATTACCATCATCACACCGATCAATTAAGTATAACAACATTATTTAATCTTTCACACATTCAACTTCCCACAATTCCATCTTTTCACCCTTAACAAACATTTTCTAATATTTAGGCATTCTCTTTCACATAGATTGCAAACATAACTAACACAATCTCATCATAATATTAATCAAATCTAAACATAACAAAATCATTAAAACACTCACATTACATAATCTTACAAATTCTCACATTTTCCTGTTTCTAACATATAACAACATTAACTAATTCCTTGTAATTCCATATTTCAACATTAATACACAATCTCAAGCATTTCAAAACATTATTTAAAACACCAAAATCAACCTAATTTATTCAAATTCTCAAATCCTTCAGAATACCCAAACATAGTTAGCCACTAGGGTCTTGATTTCTTAAAATTGGTTTTCAATTTATTCAATGTACCCTTAATGATATCATCTAAACCGCAAAGAATTACCAATTACATAATTTAGCTTATCAATCAAAATTTACATAAACCTTAAATTCATGAATTCAGGGTTTTTCCAATTCTTCACACCATTGACCCAATTCAAACCATTTCTATATAGTGTCATAACCCGACAATAATAATAAATAACTCAATTAAGCATTCAGTCACAAAAATATTATGAACCCTAATTTCAAGAATTGGGAAATTTTAATGCAAACCTAAAATCCCAAGCCTCCAACCCCTCTCTCTCTCTCTCTCTCTCTCTCTCTCTCTCTTATTTTTTCTAATTTGGTTTGATATCATGGATGCAAATCACTTAATCACAATTCATAACTCACAACCCAAGTAAATTTGAAGAAGAAAGGAAGAGAAAATCATAAATTTTGTGTTTTTCTCGTTTTGCATGGGCGGCTGGTTTTATTGAGAGAGAGGGAGATTTTATCAAGAATTACAACAATGCCACCCATTTAAATCTTGTATGTATTCTCTGCCAAATCCTTGCCCATCTGTATTTTTGGAATACAAAATTTTTATTATTATTTCATTCGATTTTAACATAGCTGTCTTGGGATTCTTCATTAGTGATTATAATAAAATTTCCTCTAAATTTTCTTATTTTTTAGTTAACAATTACATTATTCTACACAGTGTTCACACCAATTGTTAGTATTTTCATGCACAAGATCATTCTTTATTTCATCTAAGGTTTTTCACTAAATAACCAAGGATTTACTCCACTCATCACACAAAAGTTTCTTTTAATTTTATTACTTCCCGGTTGGGGATTTACGTGATTCATCACGGGGCTGACAATTCACGTACTGATTTATTATTTTATCTTATCCAAGATTTTAAGCCAATTTAGTGGGGACTTTCACCCCTAATCATAAAAGTTTTTCTCTTAATTTATTATTTTTTGGTTGAGAATTACCCTACTTAACACTGGTTTATAACTTTAGGTTGAGGGTTTACACTTATCCTAGCTAAGTTTATTCTTTTATTGAATAACTTTTTAATGCGGTTCTTTACCTCACTATGCTAACATCAGAAGTATATTTTATAAAAGGAGCTTGACATTTGGAGGATTTGCTAGTATTGTTCTATAGTGGGAGTCAAATTATTAAAACCAACAAAGAAACACAGAAAATATGAGTACATAACAAAATTAGGGCCTTGAGAGTTGTTTTTTGTACGGAAACTTAAAGCAAAATAGTTGTATTCTCATATTTAACTTCGCACCATTGTTGCTAATTTGGCTGCAAGTTATGATAACATTCTTACAGCTCTTGAGTGGTGTTAATTATTGGCTAAACATGATCTAAATCTAGGAGGTTACCCCGAAACCTTTATATTAAAAAGTCACCATCTTACTGTTAGAGAGACTCAAATAGAACTTCATATTCTAATGCCATTTACAATTGAAATTTTCGATCACCCATTCTAAATCATCATGACCATTTAATTTTGTCATGGTTTCAACTATATTTGGCCCACTCTCTATACCCTAACATAGGTATAAAACCCTTAAAGTTTGGATCTAGCTTGTTTATGTGATCAGGATAAGCTCTTAGTCTCAAAAGGTACCTTTCTCCTTCAGTAGTCATTAGCTATCAAGACTAGACAAGAGAAATAGACATGGGTTGTGGTGAAGCTCATTGGTGTAATTATTTTAGCCTTGTTAGCTTTTAGAAGCTTCAAGGTATTATAGTCTATAGCCGGGAATAAGCCTATCAGAAAGCCACTACTTCCTAAAAAGGGTCAGTGTCTGAAAAACAGGTAGTTTAAGTGTGTAGGGGTATGGTTTCATATCCAATCTTAGTTATAAAGAATAATTTAAAAGATCACCTATAAGTACACAACAATATATACACCACCAATTCATAGCACAACATACAAACAGAAACAACATGCAAGTCCATCATTCAAAAGAATGTTAGGAAAAAAGAATCTAAAATAAACTATATAAACACAAAAGCATAAAACAAAACTGATATTTATGATATGCATGCACAACTTAACCTGAAAATTATAGTCCCTAATTGAATCGTCATCTTATCGTTGATCGCAACCTAAATCCTCATGCGTTTATAGGGTAGTGTTTATGATAAGCCCTCCTATGAAATGAGAAAAATTATGGTCACACATCATACAAGTCACCACCTAGGGTTAATGATCCTATGAACCTAATAACTGATCTACTAGAGTCTAGATAAGGAGTTGGTTACAAAGAGAGAAGATGAACTCAACAACCAACACCCCTCCAACGCCTGGCCTAAGGTTGGCTGCAGTGCACATATTAGTAGTAAGAGAAATCTGTAGTTATAATACAAACAAGAAAAGAGTGAACTAAAATAAATAAACAAGAAAAAATGTAGGAATCCCTTTCTTGAAAAGATGATGGCCTCAAGACTCAGTAGCGCGCACACAATAACACAAATACATAAGCATATAAGCAAATAAGACTACAATTATCAATGTAACACGATGAAATTCTTGATTTTACCGTGTTTTTAATGTAAGGAGAAACGCCTAAACTTGATGGAATTGTAGATAAAATATTATCATCATCAAACAACAATCCTAAAAAGAATATATATATATCTTTTCATTACATAAAAGGAAAAATATGTGTATAAAAATATGATATGAAAAATATGTTTTCAACTGGTCGATTGGTAACAAATCATCATAGGACAAATAATTAGAAAACACAAGTTTTAAAAGAGATCAGTTAAAAATATATTGTGTATAAGTGAATCGATTGAAAACATAAGTTATTTAGAATTAATTGATCAAAACAAACATCTCATGGGTGGACTATTAAACATAAGATTTTGAAAAGGTTCAGTAAGAAACAAATCACTCATAGATGAGCCAATTAGAAAACACAAGTTTTGAAATCAACTAGTCAAAACAAATAACTCATAGGTGGACCAGTTAAACATAACATTTTAAAAAAGGATTGATAGGAAATAAATCGCTCATGTGTGAACCGATCAGAGAATATAAGTTTTAAAAAGAATTAATAATCCTTTAATCATCCCATATCGATAATAAAGACATAAAAATAATCAAGTACTCAATATTCATCAAGTCATCATGTATCAAGAATCAACCCGTACAATCAATGTTGATTGATATTCATTGAATCCTCTTGTATCTGGATTTGAATCACACATTCACAATCATAATGCAAAATTTAGGATTTTACTTGGTGAAATATTATTTTTGAAGAAGCACTATACACAATCAGTCAATAAACTATTAGGTAATCATGTATGATAACAGCTAATTAAATTATCAAACATACAAACCAGTGGTTGATTAATCATTCAAACATAAACTTAGAAAACATTGGGAAAATCATTCATCCTAGATAATCCTAAAAAACAAGACCACAATCCCATCCTTCCAGTTCTATCAGGGAACATTAATGACCCTTATTTCTTATTAAAATCTGTTAACAGTCTCAGAGCACTTGGATTAGGCACCCTGCAGATACTTCATCCAATCAAACATCCACAAATACACATACAAGTATAATTACTTTAAATTACAAATACAAATAATAAATAAACAAATTAATAAATATATAAATCAGATCTATAAATTACCAAAACATTCTTGGTCAAACTATAAAATTATTGAAATGCTCTGACAGAGCATTATATTGTTCATTCGATGTTTGAGCCTCACGTGTTATCATTGTTAATGGTCTAACAACAATCCTAATGAGATAGTGGTGCGTTGAATAGCCCACCATAAAGATCTTAATCTTGTCCATCTACCAATGATGATCGTGTACCTCACAGCCAATTGATGATGAAAATTAGCCGAATTGAAGGCTTGGGTGAACCAAATGGTTCTTTTGCTTTTTATGGCCTTTAACAGTGGTGTTAACAATAAAATATGGTTAGAACTTGATCAAAGGAGGTTGTTGCTCCTTTTTGTGATGGTTACGATGTATTTAGTGGCTAGATAATAGAGATACAATGACTAAAATTATTATTAACTGCTGATAAGGGTTAGGATCTAGTGTAGCACATTTTATACTAAATCTATAAGCCCGCTTTCATTAGGCAGTCTTGAACTTGGTTGATTTGATCTGATGGTCATATTTGAATGCTTTTAAATTGAATTTATGGTTGGGGTTTCTTTGGGTGGTGACCAGGAGTGAGTGAGCCTAAACTAAGCTTATAGACTAAAGACTTTGATTTTTTGAAATGAGCGGATGGTATTGGTCTGGGTGTTAATATGGTGTGGATGAGCTTAGGTTAAGCCTTTCAAATCAATGGCTAGGATGTAAGGGAGTGGATTTAATGGTTGTGATCTTTTCTCTTTATTTGTTTTTTTTTTTAATGGCTAGATATGTTTTCTTTTCTTTTTTTAAGGTGAAGCAAAAGCTAAAAATGATAAGGGAATCTGTATTCTCTCCATTCTTCTTTTACCTAAATTGTTCAAAAAAAATGTAGCAAATGAAACACTAGCTATGATGTGATTAATGTCATTCCATCCCATCTCTCAAACCACATGAAGATATAAATATATATATATATATATATATAAAGTTAAAATCAATATAAAAATACTATTTTGACCACCAAATAATCAATTTTGACCTCGAAGAATTTCCTTTCTTCACTCTAAAAAATACTTTAGCCATGAAATGATGAATTTGACCATGATAAGTTATTTTTAACTAGTTTTGCTATGATAAATTGGTTTTTAACTACAAAATGATAGCTTCGACTGATTTTAATGGGGAACCTGATTTTAATATAAAAATAAATGACAAGTTTGACTTCAGTGATTGTTGTTGTGCCTTCTTTTTTCAACATTTTCTTTCATGTTTATGTTTTTCCCTTGTTTTTTCTAAGTTTTTGCCTTTATGTTTTTTTTCTTTTTTTTTTTATGTGAAGGTTTGGCTAGGTTCTAATGGTGTTTGCTCCTTCTCTTACTCTTCTCTACTAACACCATTTTGCTTTTTACCCTCATCTTCTTGATTTGTTAAGTTGATCTTAACAATTAGTATCAGAGCCTTAAGATCTGACACCATAGTGGAAAATCATAAGCTGAAAAACGTGGAAGAACACCGCAAGAAATTGAAGGAGCGAATGTAGATCCTTCAACAAGAATTTCAGGAATCCTTAGCCGATCAACAAACTAAATATCAAGAACAATTTGATGAACAGAACAAGATGACTGATCAGATTAGTACACAAATTGAAGCCATATCGATTCAATTTCAAACGTTCCTTGCTAATCAAATGACAGGAAAATATTTAGGAAGCACTTCCAGAGGAATATTACAGACTCCAGCAAAGGGCAGTCTAGAGGGAATGCTATCAAGGGGAAAAGATCCTGCTAAGGGAGATTAAACCTATGGCTAGGAGCAACAGAAAGTGGTGCATAATGCTACCCTTCCAAGAATGGATCTGACAATATTTTGGGGAGATAATCCTAGGGGTTGGTTGAGGAGGTGCAAGAAGTTTTTTAAGCTCAACACAACTCCTTTTCAGCAATGGGTAGAACTGGCATCTTCTTATCTAGAGGGAAAGGCAGAGATTTGGTTTGAAAGCTAAATGTGTGGAGTGGAAGGTATTATTGATTGGGAAGAATTCTCAGGAGCCATATGCAGCCGATTTGGTAATAGAACTGACATTGTAGAGGAATTTAACAAGCTAATGCAAGAAGGTGATGTTGTTGAATATGTGAAGAGGTTTAGGAGTTAAAGTGACTAATGCATTCATTAAATTCCTTACTATCCTACTATATCTCCAACTTCATAAGTGGATTAAAGGAAAATAGCAAACTTATGTTGAAGATATTAAAACTGGTGACATTAATGATAGTTTTTGATCAAGTTAAATGGCAATAGGAGTCAAACAATGTGTTGTTGGCAAGAAAAAACAAGTTCATGCCCAGGCCAGCAACTGTGGTGCAAACAGAGAGACGGATAGGTAATCTTCAAACCAATTATATGAACTATAACCAACAAAAACAAAAAGTTCCAGAGACCATGCATGAACAAAGGCAAAGACTGGGGTAGTGTTTCAAGTGTGAGGATAAGTTCATATCAGTGCACAAATGCAAAGTGAAGGAATTACACATGATCAAAGGCAACGAGGAAGACGACAGAGTCAAGGTTTGCCTAGTAGCCATACTAGAAAGGAAACTTATTAAATGAAGACAAATGAGCTGAAGTGGCAGGTTTAATTTAATGGTCCAACTCATTTCTTGAAGACACAACATGGAAAGAACTGACAAAAATTCAATTGCAATTTCCAGAATTCAATATTGACCCTTAGTTCTTCAGATCTGCAGATTCTTGAGTGAAGAATCTTTTCAAGGAAAAGGTATTGTTACGATTCAAGACGGCAAAATAATGATGGGAAACAACAAGAAAAAGGTTGCTGTGAGAAGGCAAAGATGAGCTAAAAGTCGAAAGCGTTAGAGACACGGATTCTGTTAGTTAATTAGAGTTAGTTGGATTAATCTATTAGTAGTTCATATTGAACACTATAAAAGCACATTGTAGGAATCACATTGGATATGAATAGATTGCAGTTCAATTTCGATCTCATCTCTCTCTTTTCTTACTCTTCTCTGCTAACAGCATTCTGTTTCTTACCCTCATCTTCTTGATTTGTTAAGTTGATCTTAACAGAAAAATAGAAGTATAAAAAAAAGAAGCTAAAAGTGTCATTTCATGAAAAATGAGATCCAATTTGATACTACACTCGAAACTAGGCCAAGAGAAAAATACATGGAAGTACCTGATAGTGTCCATGATTGATAATTTTCAACATCCTTTATCGACCAGGGTTATAAGTTATAACAATCTACACTACGATAATTCTGACTAGTTTTGGGGTTAAAAAATGGGGGGGGGGCATTAATGTTATAGCTTTGCCAAGGCTAAAGAACTGATCACTAAATTGCTAAGATTTGGGAATTCAACACCGTAAAATAGACAGGAGGAAGACACTTATGTTCATAAGATCAGAAACAAGATACGTTCTCCCTTGAAGTCAGGAAATTGCATGTTGAATAGATGGAAGCTGCAGCAGCTCTGACAGCCAATTCCTTCTGCAAGCTATCAGCTTTCTCCGTCCTGCAACATTGAAGAAAACTACAGAATTATAAAGGTAACTTGCAGAATATTTGCCACATGAAGAGGCATGAATAAAAGAACGCTGACAAAACAGATTGTGTATGTTGATGAATGTCAACACGATAATTACTCATCACAGTTCCAATGCCCATTATATGAGTTCAATCATGCAATTTAAGATGCTATACCCGATCCAGCCACAGATTTGACAGAAGTATAATGGCAATAATTTACCTGGGGTAACCTAGAATTGCTTTATAGCTCAAATGTTGCAGTCCCTGATCAAAGTGCACTTGCATTTCTTTTACTTGGCAGAACCATCTTTCCTGAAATTCAAACCAGAAAAGAGAGCCTAAATAAGCTTGTTAAGGAAATTAGATTAAAATAATAAACTTTCTATACAATCATAAGCTCCACAGAAGGAAACAATCATAAGCTTGTGAAGATTTATTTAAAAAAAAATCCTATTACATGTAGGAAACAAATTTTGTATTCAGAAACTGTGTTATAAACACAGGCAATTGAATTTGTCCAGTCAGAGGTGTCAAAACCAAAGCATCGCAAATCACAAGAATAACTAGAGTCGAGTTCACACACACATTCCTAGATTACCAGTAGAATTTAATAGCATGAGAAAGAAAAGAAAGTCTCTGCTATCACTCTTACAAGTTGTTTCTCTTCTTCATAAAGTGCTTTATCCAACTGATCAAACAATGGTCTCCATCTCGCTTGATGCAGGGCAGCTGTTGTATTATTGGACACTACTTCTGAAGAACTTTGCATAATATAAGAACTGTCCACTTCAATAGCCGAGAACTCTTTTGATATTAAAAAATGTAACTCGGTAGTAATCACAGCTCGGACTCTCTTCCTGCTTCGGCGCAATGCTGAAAATTTAGAAGATGGTTTATTGCCGTAAGGACATCAAGTAGCATACTAAATAGTAATTAGTAACCATTCACGTTATAAAAGCCCTACCTGCTATTCGTCCTTTAATGTTTTGATGAAGAAGTTCCAACCATTGAGAAGAGACTGAAGCCGCTGAAAGTACAAAAGCAAATTACTTTCAGCTAAGGTGTTCTTTGATTTCAGACTTGTGTAATTCAATGTCATGAATACCCCAATTCTATGGATATATACAATTCATTTAGTGTCTTGCAATTTCTATACCATCTCAATTTCGCATATAAATGTGCATATATTAAATTGTTAATTCCCTCTGAAACAAAAATTAAATACTCACCTCTCACAGAAAGACAACAAACACTGGTGCTGTTTGCTGATTCCTCATTCAGAACCGTTCTAGACTCCTCCAAGGCACTAGTTGATGAAGACAACTTCAATGCCGATACATCATCTTTACTGACAGCGGAGTGTGAAACGAAATTTCTGGCATGTACTGTGCCTACCATGTTGAAATCACCCTGCCCATTGGACATAGAGCACCCACTTGTTTGCTTGCTCCCAATTAAAGAAGTCAAACTCCCATCTCCATGAGAAAAACCGAGTCGTTGTATTCCAGAATCACTCATATTATTGGTTTCTTTAGTTCCAGATTTTAGATGGATTGCTTGTTTACTTTCAAGACAACCATTTTCGAGTTTTTCAGACCTCACCAGGGCCTCTATTATGGAATGGACCTGCTTTTTGTTTCTCACCTGGTTTATGATCCCAGGGTTCAAGCCATTTAGCAGTCCACTTGGAGCAGCAATCTTTGTAAGCTTATCAACCTCCTCTCTCTTTGCAAGCCTATCAACCTGCTCTCTCTTTGCAAGTTCCATCCTTTTCTTGTGAACGTCATCTTCAGGTTTCCTCCCACATTGCTTTGGCATCAGTATCCCTCCATGAGAAGATGACATAAAACCACTTTGAATTGAAATCCCTCCATGTGAAGATGAGAGGAAACCATTTTGCTTCACCTCCTTCCACATTCTTAATGGATCTTTTTCCTGCACTGGACCAGTAGTACTACCACACTCAGAAACATCCCTTGACTTATCCTGATCCTTGTTAGTTCGGAACAGTTCCTGGCTCACAGAGCTATCATCCTCTGCATTCAGATCCAAACCAATGCCAACAGAGGTTACACAATTATTGCCATGTTTGTCCTCATGCTTCTTGAGCAAGGGGACTTCATTAAAATTATCAGCATGTTCTACAATATCATTTCTCACCAAATTATTAGCAATGCAAGCTTCACTATTAAGATCCAGTGGCCTAGAAGCAGTGGTGACCTCAACTGATAATGTGGTCCTTCCACGTCTTTCTGCTTGATATGCATCGAGGTCCAAGGTTACAGGCACACTGGTAACTTGGGACATCTGTTCACTAAACTTAAAGTGGTCACTGTCTTCTTTGTTTTTCAAGCGACTGGAGCTTGCTTCTGTGGCATTATAAAGTACAGAAGAAAGGGCTTTAACATATGTGAGTCAGAAGTTCAATAGGCATCGTAATTTGTTTTTAATTAAATGTTTCTTGTTGGTCTTGTTCTCACATTATTGAGCCAGCAAGCATTTTATTATTTCATTAAGAAGTTCTGCTCCAATTTCAAAAGTGCAAATAAAATAACAACATAAAGGGATATGTGCAATCTTTAAAAGCAGGAACGCAGAAAAGCTCCAATTTTGAAAATGAAAAAGCAGACATATTACTAGGAGTACTAGATTGTCTGTTGCACTTCCACTTAACTGCATTCTAATATACCAGATACACCCAAATTCAGTATAAAAAAAAACCTAACAGTAACAGCAAATAATTAACATATTTAAAAATATTACCTTTAGACCCCAGCAGAGATTCAAGCTCACGCATTTTAATCTTTTTTTGAGCAACTTCTGATTTCTCTTTCAACTCACCACCTGTTCGCTTCTCATCAGCCAACTAAAAACAACCCAAAATCAGGAAAACCAAAAACATAAACATAAAACTTCTCAAAAGCACCCAAGAAAGCGAGAAACCAACCTTGGAATTAGATCTAGGTCTCCCCGCGTCACCTCGATCTTCCATTACCTTGAGCCTAATTTAAAATTTAAGAATTTGAGTACCAAACTCAAGAACCCAAAGGAAAAGAAAAAAAAAATTGAACTTTAGCAACAAACCTATTAGTCGAACTTTTACAAAAAAGATTATAACCCAATTCGATTAACAACTCTAGCATCAAACCCAAAAAACAAAACTTCAAAAAGGAAAAATTCTTGAACCCCAATAAAAATGAAGACTTGAACCAAAAAGCAAAATTAAAGAAACACCCATACAAGATTCACTAACCCTTTGGCCCAATCTTGATTTCTTTCAAAAGGGTATCTACGTTAAATACTTTTACTTGGGTTTGAGAGAGAGAGAGAGAGGTGGTGAGTTAGGGTTTTGAACTAGGAGATGGAGTGGCTTGATCCGTGTTTTGAATTTACAGGGTGAGAAAGAGAGCACTTTTGTTTTGCCTATTTGTTGTCTGATTTCAATTTACTGCTACATTAAGAATTTTATTTTTTTTTTCATTTCAAATTCAAATACGATGATGTTGGAGGAGGGATGCTTGTTTGGCCCCATCTTTTTCCCACTTTTTTTTTTATTATATGCTATGTAGTTAATTAGTATAGCTTAGTCTTGTGGTTTAGTAAAACTTATAAATTAGTCCTTGTAGCTTCAGAAATTATTTATAATAATCCTTGGATTCTTAATTCATTTATAATTTAGTTCTTTCATATGTTCTTTTCTAGTTTCATTTTGTTTTTGTTTTTTTAGAAAAAATTTAAAAAAAAAAGTAAGAGGGGAAGGTTTTGTAAGAAAACAAGGCAATTTTTTAATAAAAAATTGCTATATTAAAGATGATCAACATTATTTAATGAGTTATTTAGTTATTTTTTATACTATAAATATTAATTAAATAGTTTTGATAAACTATAAATATTAAATATCTCTTCCTCTTGTGCTTGTTTTGGCTTTTTATAATCATAATCTCATCTTTTTTTTTCTTTTCTTTTTATCTTTTCCTCTCTATTTTTATATTTTAACATATTATTCAAACTGAGACTTTTCTATCCTTTCCTGTTAACAAAACATTTTTCTTGATGTTGCTCCTCTTACATGATGCATTAATCAAAAATTTAAAATTCTATCAAATTTTATTTTAAATTCATTTCATTCCGTTATGAAAATATTATATGATATTGTAACATATATATTTTATAATAACCAAACTAACTTCTACTGGCAACTCAATTCAAGATCTTTCATGGATTGTTGTTTATACTTTCATAAAAGGAACTTTGAATAAAAGTGATTAGGTTAAAAGTTGCATCAAAATCTAACTAAATGAATTTAGTATTTTCACACTAAATTTATTATGAGGACAATCCTATTAAATACTAAAATTATAAATTGCTTCAATGGTTTGTAACAAATAACAAAATTTATCGTGAAAGTGACATTACAAACACCTACTCAAACATATTAAACTACACTATTAATATAAGCTGACAAGGAAATAAGATACAAAATAGCTTAACTATCAAGATTTTAAGTTCACACCAACACTTTTCAATTATTATTACATGTAATGAACTAGTTTGCATTAAATATATTCAAAATAAACATCAACATAAGATTATAGGCCTTAACTCAATTAGACCAAAAAAAAAACACTACATATTTGAGTATGTACATAAATAAGTTTATTGCCAACCAAACCAACCACAATCATAAAATGAAATACAATGATGGAAACAAATGTGTGACCTAATTATAATTGATCAATATGCCAACTTATATAGTTTCAAAAAGCTCGCAATTACATACCTCTTTTTTGTTCCAAGAGTTGAAAAGCTCTAAAGAGTAGTTGCATTTGTAATAGATTCAATTGGCGTATATAATAGATCTTGTAATGTTATTTGTTGATTATCATCATTCCTTGATCAATATAATCTAAGCAAGAAATGAGGTTGTTTAATATGTAACATTTATGGGGTTTAATATGCAAGGTTTGTGCGTATTAGGCCTTATTATAACAAAAAATACAAGGCTTGTGTAGCTTGGGCCTTATTATATATAAAACATATAAGGCTTGTATGAATTAAACTTCATTATATACAAAGCATGGGCTTTATACTATTGTCTTATCCAATTTTGGATTTAAATTAGTTACTTATATGGATTTAATTTAAACTCATTAGCTAATTAGGGTTTATTTTGTAAGCCATATTATATAAAAAGCTGAAATAACATTAAAAAGAGAATTTTTTTGTTGTCATTATTGATTGAATAATGTAAGTGTTCTTCTTCTTCGTTTTGAACTTCTAGGACTTATTAAAGATATCATCTTTATGATATATAACCATACACCTTTGGTTCTTGGTTCAAGTCATTGAGTTAGGTTCTCTAATATGATTTTATCTTTCTTAGGTGAGTATTCTAACTCTTGATTATGGGTTTCAAGGTTTAGCCTTTCGGGTTTGTATCATTTATGTTTTGACAATCTGTATTTTTAGTGAATAAAATTCTCTTTCTAGATGCAACCTTCATATATCTCAAAATATACATAACTGCATTCATATATTTCTCTCTCGGATTATGTATAAATTGACTAACAATACTCAATGTATATGCCAAATATGTTCTCATGTATGCAAAGTACATTAATCTCCCTACAATTCTTTTATATCTTCATTTATCAGTTAGTACCTAATTAGACTCGGTATATAACTTCAAGCATTCTTCTATTAGTGTATTAACTAGTTGACATAATGACATTGTAACAACCTGGCTTTTCAAGCCTAAAACAACAGTAAAATTTTTTTCTTTGTACTTGACACATATCGTGTCGGTAATCGGTGAACATGTTCCCTTCACATCATTAATATACAATCCACACATCAAAAACAATCAATATTTTATTTAAAAGTGAATCTTGCATAAACTCATAATATTATGTTTGCATGATTAGAAGTTCGCATTTAAAATATACATGCATAGACATGAGTTTGTATTCTATCCTACAAATAGTCATCATGAATTTAATCTAAAAGGATCTAATAATAGTTATGCATTCAGTATATTGATTCATATAAAATACATCATGATTTAGAATGCAACTATATGATTCCTTGCAAAAGTAGGTTCTCGTGTATTGAGTTTTCTAGGCACCTTATTGGTATGACGTCCCCACTACAATACAAAACATTTACAAGAATGCAATTACTTAATAATAATAATAATAATAATAATAATAATAATAAGAAAACGGTTTGGTAGTTTAATGAAGCATTAACATTATCTCATGTTTGAAACGTGACATTTATAGTTCCTTCATGTTCTTGGTATACACAACTTGTAGTACATATAGATGCACCAATTTTTACAATCAGCCATAATCTTAAATTCGGCCATCCTCTTAAGACATCATTTCTCAAGGTTAACCGTTCACTTACCCCCGCCATCCCCTTTGAATACCATTATCCAAAACTAATCATGCATTTGTCGTGGTCATCCATTCGGATGCCATTAGTCAAAAATAATCATTCATTTGTCCCGGTCATCCATTCGGATGCCATTAGCCAAAGCTAATCATTCGTTTGTCCCGGTTATCCCTTCGGATGCCATTAGCCGACGCTAATCAATTGTTTGTCCCGGTCATCCCTTTGGATGCCATTTAGCCAAAGCTAATCATTCATTTGTCCCCACCATCCCTTTGGGTGCCATTAGCCGAAGCTAATCAATTTTTTGTCCCGGTCATCCTTTCGGATGCATAGCCAAAGCTAATCATTCGTTTACATTTAAGCATTTGACAGTCTGATATCTAAATTAACACAATACAGTAACAATCATGATAAAGTATTTTCATTATTCAACATTATTTAAAAGGAAGGTGAAAGTCACCTACTTGTAGTAGAGGCTCTACCCGTGCTCCCTTGTTGCTACTGTTGCACCACACCAATGGTTCCTCCTGCAGTCACAGACTCATCTCATAAATTTTCCTTATTCAATGATATGTTTTATAATAATCATATCAATAGCTAATAAATATTTCTTTCAATCATTTCTTTCTTTATATCTTACGTTTTTCTCATTACATCCATTAATGTTGTCATCCTTTATCCAACCATAGTTATCATTCCTTCAGGCCGATATTACAGAGAATCCATATTCATCCATTACTCATATGTTACTTTCTATGCATGTTCATTTCCTCATAATAACATACATACATATATAATGTATATTTTCAGAGTTAGTATCTTAGTGTGCAAGTATTCGTATGACTCAATTATTTTATATTCTTACATATGGTATTCACATAAAAGTCTATTGTTACTGTCTAACTTTGAATTATTACTGTTCAACCGTTACTGTCTAAATATTGAACTGTTACTGTCTAGATATTGAACTGTTACTGTTCAACCGTTACTGTTTAGACATTGAATTGTTACTGTCCAAGCGTTACTATCTAGACATCGAACTATTACTGTCCAACCATTATTGTCTAAATATTGAACTGTTATTGTCTAGACATTGAACTGTTACTGTCCAACCATTACTGTCTAAATATTGAACTGTTATTGTCTAGACATTGAACTGTTACTGTCCAATGGTTACTGTCTAGACATTGAACTGTTACTGTTTGAACACTCATCAAATTTTTAACTATATCTAGATTTATAAAGCTCTATTTCAAACAAAATTAGTCTCGTTAGAAAGTTAATACACGAGGCTACAAGTTCTCTGGAGGAAAGAGAACTCAGTTTTGCCTCTGAGATAGTCAAAATTTCTCATCAACACACTACCCTACAAGGTTTGTCCGGACCCAATCTCGGTTGATGACCCATAGCTGGAGTTTTACAACTTCATATTGAGCAAGACCAATTTCCTTAGTTAGCTAATATCCAAAACTACAATTACTATGAATAAACTTGATCCTAATTCTCTCATCCTCTTACTCGAATTCTCTTCAAAAGTCAGGAGACGAATCTGTCCAGATTCATCAATATTTCCATTTACACACAACATCCACAATTTAACTTTTTTTCTTTTATCTCAATCCTTGACCATATCACATATCATTTAAGAGTATAAAAAAAAATACCTTTATAAGAGCAAATTTATCTTATTTATTTAAATCTTCCCTCTGAACGTCAAAATAAAACATTCTTATCGATTTTACAAACTTTCCGAACAATATTCTTCTAAACACAATCCTTGACAATAGTTTCAATCAACCATAAATAACAAATGAATAATATTCAAAACAATCCATACTGTCAAGTTATAATGCATTATTATGAATATAACATATCCAAATATTAACTTCATCGAATGGTGAAATTTCTAGAAATATGGGTTTCACCGAACTGACCTCAAATTTGCAAACCTACTGTGCGAGAAGCACAACTTCTATAGATAATGTGTGTTTATGATCTCCACCATTCAGAATCTACATAGAATCAGGCAAAACAACATATCCAAATTATAGCCTAATCCAACGGTGGTTGAAGGAGACAACAGATAGCAAAGAAGATTGTCCAGAAGTTTATTTTCCCAGATATTTTCCTCCCTCGATACCTCTCAAACGGGGACTGATATAGAAAATCCCTCTGGTGAAAATGTACACGACATGGATGAGAATAACATATCCAAATATCGTTCTGATCCAACGGTGGAAGGTGGAGTTATAGCTCTTGGATGTTCTGCCATCAATATGTCTTCTCTCCAGCCTCTCTCTAAACTCTCTCTTACTCTTGCCAGTCCCTCCAAGAGAGAAAATAGAATGATATTTATAGTTCTAACATCTTGTTAATTGCACATTTATCCCCATCTCTTTTTATCATTTGTACATAAACTCCCAACCTTCTATTATTTGAATATGGACCTTTCTTGATCTTATGTATTCATTTTGTCATCACAAATGTTTTTCTTTTCAATAATTTAGTACTATATTCACTTTTCATTTCATTAATTTTACTATTTTTATCTTGATTTAGGTTTCTTTAATTTAATTTAACCCATTTTACTATTGGTTAAATTTCTCATCTTTTAATAACCCAGAAAAATTATAACCGGGGGTTTACAGACATCCTAGTCTCTTATAGAAAGATTTAAGGCATATATTTTTTTAGATATAAAGGTTACTTTATGAGATTGAGACATTTTGATTCTAAGTAAATATTTCAAAAGACCTAGATCTTTCATTTCAAATTTTCTAGCCAAGTAATCTTCAAGATCATTTTATATAACCACTATATCATCAATATATATAATGAGTATTGTATATTACCCCCATTATTTTTTCAAGAATAATATGTGATTTGAATTGCTCTGATGGTAAGCTATGGATCTTATGAACCTTCAAAACCATGCTTTCAAAGAATGATTCAATCCATGCAATGATTTCTTCAACTTGTATACCTTCTGATTGTGCATTTCAGGAATCATATAACCTATTAAGAGATCCATGTAGACTTCTTTAGATAATTCACCAAAAAAGTATTTTTCACATTGAATTATTATAATAGCTAGTCTAAGTTCTTAGCTAAATTTAATAAGACTCATATTGTGTTAATTTTGGCTATAAATGTAAATGTCTCTTTGTAATTGATCATGAGTGTAACCTTTCACTACTACTCCCTGCTTTAAAGCATTCAATTATGCCATCAAATTATACTTTAGCATGTAAATCATAGTTGGTTTATTTTTTGGTGGAGGACCATGAGTTCTCAAGTTCTATTTTTGCAGGGATTTCATCTCTTTATTCACAATTATTTTTCAACTCGGGTCAACTAAGGCTTCCTACATATTGTTAGGTATAGATACAAAAGATAATTAATTTCTAAATGATATATTTAATTTTGATAAATGATGGTTAGATATATAATAACTCATATGATATTTAATTTAACTAGAAAGTTTAAGTCAGATGTTGGTTTAGGAATACTTCTAATGTGTTGATAAGGTAATTTTCTGACTAACTTAGATATTAAGTTAGGAACATCATTAACTATTGGTTTGGTATATCATTTGCGATGGATTCTAACTCTAACGAAGCATTTTTTAGAGTCACATCTTCATCTTTTAAGTGTTTATCATCTTTTCATTTAAGACTACAACACTTAAACTCAATTCACGTTTTTCTTGATTGTCTAATCTAGCTTGTTAATTGTCACTTCTATAATCCAAATTTATATCTAGAAAATTATAATTTATAATCTGAATTTCATTTTGATATTCCCTCTAGAGTTTTGTGAAAAACAACATCCATTGTGATAAAATATTTGTTAAGTTGGAGGATGATAACAATGGTACCCATTTTAATGATTGAAATACCCAAGAAAAACACATCACAATTCTTAAATAGTCAACTTGTTACACTGACGTGTATGGAGGTATATTAACTATAAAACCCACAAAATTAATAGCAATGTAGGCTTTTATTTTCAATTTTATCCTTAAATGAATTAATTTAACCCTTTAATTTTGTTGATTGTTTTCAGTTTAATCCTTGGTTTCAAAAATTATGTATTTTTGGTCAATTTTGCCATAATTGTTTTTTTCAATTTCATTCTTGATTGAATTAATTGAACCCTTAGATTTGGCTACTTGTTATAGATTCATCCCTGATCCTTTAATTCTTTTAATTTAATCCAAATCAAACCATTTTTTTTCAAACCATTTATCCTTAACTTGATACAAAAAAATTAAATAAACACAAGTGATGAAAATAATGATTTTTATTATTATTTTTGTATTTGTTTTATATTTTTATATAAAAAAATATAGTTAAAGTTGGGTTATCATAACTGCCTCTTCTTTAAAATTCTTATGGTACATAGTCATTAAAAACTCCATTTCATATACTTTGACTTTGGTGTATATGAATTTTGCTTTAAGAAAGGAATTTAACAAAAATGATTTCCACCTTTAATAATGTAGGATATAGTTTATCAAAGCCTAAGAAGATTTTTTTATTTGATTTGATATGGGTTTTTAATGCGATTAGAATGTTTTTTTTTTTGGTGTGTGTGGGGATATAAACAAAGTTGTAAAGGTTTATGAGGTTTTTTCATGTTTTTGGATTAAAAATTGTTGGAATTTGAGGTTTTGAATTCAAAAATTTGAACCATAATTTTCTAGTCATTAGAACAACTTTATGTGATAAAAAAAGATGACAAATGAATAATTAAAAAAATAGTGTGGATGATGTATCTTCCATCATTTAAGAATAAAAATTTAAAATTAAGTGTATTTAGTTTATCATGTTAACCAGGTGTACAGACCAAATCTTTTAACTTAAAAGCGTCTAATCCTTCACCTTTTTTATCTTATTTTTTTTCTCTTTCCGTATTTATAATTAAATTATTTTTAAATATATTTATTTAAATGATATCTAAATAAGTATCTAATTATATCATTATTTTCAAATAATATTAGCATCTTTTATGGTAAGATTAACATTTGCTTTGATTAATTATATATGAACCTATTATGCATAATTTTTTTAAATATGATTGAAATATGTATTTTGTTTTTAATATTATATCTTAAATGTTTATATACTTTTTCTCAAGTTTATTATTATTATTATTATGTTTTAATACACTCGAGTCCAAATTATTAATTTATTAATTTTTTATTTTTTATTAAACTCACTTTTAAGATTATGATAAGTTTTTGTTTATATATATATATATGTATATATATATATATATGTATATATATATATATATGCGCATTAATAACAAAAACATCATATCATATTAAGAATGCATTATATTTTTTTCTACATAATTAAAAATTTTATATTTCTTATGAAAATCTATTTTTTATTTTATTTTATTTTATTAAGGGTATGCTTCAACTTTTCAATTCTCAATTAATATTCTTCATGATACTAGAAAACATGTTCATAATATCATGTTCATACTAGAAAACATAAACATGTTCATAATTTCATCACATTCTTCTCTTATATTATAAATTAATTTAGAATCATACTTACGTAATGCAAGTACTTGGGTAGCTAATGCTAAAGATAATTAAATGACGTGGTAGTTCCCTGATAATATTGGCATTGTGCTGTACACATTGTTGCGGGTAAATATATAAAATTTATTTAAATATTTTAATTAATTTAAAAAATTACATTAATGAGATTAAAATAATATTATTAATTTTGACAGATTTTTTTAAATTTAATATGCATTTTTAGTATTTAATACCATGTGTGTATTTTAAATTTGAGTTTAAATATATCCTATGAATATGTTAAATTTTGGTCAATAAAAAAAACACTCAACTAATTATTTATTTCACAAAAATCTAATTAACATAGTCAATAATAAAAATAAAAATAAAAATAAAATAAATTAATACTAAAAGGGACGTTTGATTTTAGTTAACGAATCCATATAAAAATCATAATATAAACGTTTCTCATTGAGACAATAAATAAATAAATAAATTGTGAAGCTGAGATTATTTGATAAAGGAGTAAAATTCAAGATATAATTTATTATTAGAAAACTTAGAGGTGATTATTTTTGGTTCGGTTCAATTTTTATTAAAAAGTAACCAAACCGGTTTTTTTCAAAAAAAACCAAACCGACCGGTTTCGGTTTGATTCGGTTATTTTATAACAAAAACCGGTTTTTTCAGTTTGGCTCGGTTCTTTCCAGTTTAGCTTGTTTTTTTCGGTTCGGTTTTTTCAGTTTCAAACTTATAAAACCAAAATTAAACCTAACCGGTTGATTTTTTTAAAATTTTCATCGGTTTAATTGAGTTTTTTCACAGTTAAGTTTTTTTTGTTATTTTTTTCCGATTTTCTCAATTTAATTGGTTTTTCGGTTTTTTTGCTCATCCCTAAAAAAACCTATCTATTTAAAATAAAAAAATATTATACTATCTTATATTTAAACACTAAATAAAAAAAAATCTAAAATTTTCCGCAAGGTCGCGGCCTTGCTTGCCTCCCTCTAATTCCAGCCCCCTATGTAGACGAGATTAAGGCAACAAAGATCTTGTGTTTGAGCTAGATTTACATGACTCGAATATTAAAAAGACATAGATAAGCAATGTGTCGCCTATTACTTTCGATGATTTATTGATTTTGACATCTCACACTTAATTTTAACTCTATTTATCCCAAAACATTTTAAAACTCTTTTTTAATCTCTAGGCATATTTTAATCAACTCAAGAAACTCAAAAAACTAATTCTTTTTTATCTTTTCTCTCTCGTTTATTTTTTTTTTAGTTTAATGTGGGTATTCGGGCAAGTTTGAATGCACTTCGACTAATTCCACAAGCTTTGAAATTAATAATTATATAAACCTCCAATGATTATCATATAAGCAACCACAGGGATCGAGTTTAAAACCACAAAGAAAACAAACCTTTTAATCTCAAATTTTTACTATTATATCATGTTATTTCTTTTCTTCTCTTTACATCCAAGGACCTCGTTTAAATACACCAAAAACCAAATCACTTTTTTTAGGGTTGGGTTAAGAGCTGTGAGGAGGGAACGAGAGATCGATCAGATGGCGAAGTTCAACGTAGTGCAGAAGAGAAGAAGAGCACAAATAGCAGAGAGCAAGAGAGCAATACACGGAGACCCATTAACTAAAAAGCTTAAGAACAAAACCCAGCCCCTCATTCTCTCTGAAAAGCGCAAGCGCAAGCTCTTTAAAAAATGGCGCAGAGTATGCTTCATTTTCTTTTCGATTACTTTTAACAACTCCTATATATTGTAATTTTTTTTTCTCTGTCTTGTCTTGTCTTGTGACTGCTTTGCAGGAGCAGAAGGAAGCTGTAGATAAGGGTTTGGTCACTATGCAAGACGTCGAGATGGCTTTTGCTCCAGGTTTCTCTTCTTGATTGATGTCTGTCGGCTACCTGGGAAAAGAAATCTAGATATTCCAAAGAATTTTTGTTGCTGTGAGGGTGGAATTGGCTTAACTCACACCATGCTAGAAATTATTGTCAAGATTTTCAAAGTCAATGCTTGTCCGTATTTACCTTTTTCGGAAATATGCAAGTTTCTGTCTGGCCCTCCAGAGCATATTTGTTAAATAACCCTTGACAGTTGTTTTACTTATTGCAGGAGAGGTTACAACCAAAGATGCCAAAAGAACACCTACTAGATTTCACATGAACAAAGGCAAGAAGCTTAAGCGATTGAAGCGCATATGCAAGTTTATGTTCGAGTAGAAGTTGCATTCTGCCGATGCCAAGTTCTGTACCTTTATGATTTATCTATTTCTTTACCCTCTTTCACTTTGATTCTGTGCAATTCTGTGACACCTGTGTACATTTGCTTCTCAATACAGAGGTGAGAACAAGACAAAGCCTGAAGTTTTGGTGGATGTCATGGTAGATGACACATATGAGGCAGGGCGTGGTATGGCAATAACTGATCTGTTTCCTGGAGGACACAACTGTACAGACTAATTTGCATGATAATGTAGGAGGCAAGGTTTGCACTTTCACTTTACGAGAGAAAAATCATGGATCCCAACGAGTTAGCTAGAAGTAATGAAGAGGACTAATGGAATTTGTGCCTCTGAAATGAAAGAATGTGATATGATGTTACAGATTCCTTATTAGGGCACTTCCATGCGCTAAGGATATTTACGTAGCTATAATCTTTTTCAACAAGCATTGAAATGAATTTTGTTGCTATATGAAACTCTGCTGCCATTGCTCCTCCTATTTTTTTTCAAGGAAAAACGAGTTGATACATAATTTGTATTATTGTTCTGCCTCTTGTTGAATCTGTTTGGTTCTGAAAAACAGGGGGGAAAACACGATGCTCTTTCACAGTGCCACACCTATATTTCTTCATTCAATTCCATGAACTTGGGCTTCTGCTGCTGCTGACGACATAAAAACATCCCTTTTTATTTCTTCAAATGCAACCCACAAGGGTTTGTCTATTCTTTATACATGAACCCTTGTTAAGATTTCACACAGTTTTAGTAGTTCTTCCGCTTCCAGCATAAATTCTTTTATTTGTGCTTCATAAAAAGCAACAAAATATTGATGAATCATTATCTTGATGATACAAGATAATAGAAGGTTACTTTATCTCATATAAAAAGATAACACGAAGAGATAAAGAATAAAAAAAAAGATAGAATTGAATAATTATACAGGCATTGCTTGCATATTGCATACAACTTTAAAAAAGAATTCATTTTTACTAAAGAAAAATAGGGAGTTTACAAAGCCTAGGTTGGTAAATGATACAATGACCACCTTTTTTTTAGAAGAAATTAAGAAAAACAAAATATTATGGTGGCTTCATTGCTTTATTTCATCGGTAATTTAACAATCCCAAAGTTTTTTTTTTAAACTTACATATATTACAAACAAAATAAAAACAAACCCAAAAAAATAAAAGATGTGAAATGTGAAATGGAGATTTATGTTCTAAACTCTTTTTTGGAATGATGTAATCTTATTGAATTGAAAAAATAAAAAGTATGATAAAGATAAGTCCTAGTACAATATAAAAAAATCAAATATTCTATTAAATTCACCTTTTTTTTTAGAGTTTTTTTTTTTGCATAAACTTTTTAAAAAATTATCAATTCCCTCTCTCTATAAGAGAGACAGGTCCTTATTTGATTTTTATTTTATTCATATTTTTTTTACTTAATAGAATTAAGAATGAGATTTATAGAAATAACCATAGAAACGATGGAACCCACTATTTATTTATCTATTTTTATTTACTACTTAATTACTAATTTTTATTTATTATTTTTTTCTTTGGTACCTAGTACCAATAAAATTTCTTATTTCAAGGCAAAATGCTTATTAAAACTATTGTATTGCTTTTTTTTACCCAACATTCTACTTCTATTATTAACCACATCTCACAAACCATGTCTAAAAAGTGAAAGTTAAGATACTCTTTATTTTTGTGACCCTAGCAAAAAGAAGAAAATTTTTCATGTTGAGTCCTTATATCCATGGACGAATCTAGCATGTGGGCACTTATCCACGTTGCCTAAAAAAACAAGAAGTATATATCATATTGAAATCAATAACTAGTGTCAACAAATGGAAAACTTAGGAAAAAAAATTAAAATAGATGTGTTCGGAGAAAGAGAAAATAATTATGATGAATTATAATGAAAATAAGATATAAAAGTTAAGAAAGAACTGCAAAAAATAAAATAAAATGTTGGTTTAAACCCCAATTAAAAATCAATAATGTTATTGTGAAACTATAGTAAGCTTAGAAATAAAACGAATGATGAAATGGAAAATAAATATATTTTGGAATTAGAAAATGGTTTTTGAGTACTTAGTAAAATAACTGATATGGTTCTAGAAATAATTGAATAAGAAAATTTAAATTTTGACATAAAATCACATACTGACCAGTTTTATGCTATTGAATATAACTTTCAATCCGATCATCGGATTGGATTAAAACTTTACGAGAATCTTTTTGACACATTGCTCTATCTTGAGTTAAACTTTTGGGGTAATCTAAGGTTGGAAATATAATGCGAGAATATCATTAATCGAACAAAAAATAACATATAGGCAAAAAAATAACATATAGGCTTATTGATGGTATTTTTATAAATAAGCTGGGAAAATTGAAAATTCATTTTTTTCCCCCTTTAAACTACTAGCTAGTGTTGAAAAAAATTAAAAGAGAAAAAAACAATTTAGGGCTTCCTTACTAAAACTCTAGAGAGAAACCAAGATTTTAAGGCAATATAGATGATGAAGTGAGTATTGAACACATCTAACTCAAGAATTAAGAGGAAAATCAAGTAAAGAGAAGAGAATAGACATATAATAAGAGGAAAAATGAGAAGGGACAGAAAACTTCAACTGGTTAACATTCAGAATTCATATCATTATCATGTAAGACGTTATAAACTCAATTGTATGATTTTAAGAAAATATTAACAAAATTTTTACAAAATTCTTAAATTTTGAATAAGGTTCTTAAATGTTAAATTAAAGAAAAGTGAAATTGTAAAAATATAATGTTCTTGGGATAAAATAAGATGTAAATGACTCTAAATAAAATATAATTGAAGAAGAAAAATTGGGTGTTCATGGAGAAAATAAAACCTGTTATTTAAGGAGGGAGAACTTTTAGGATCAAAATAAATGTTTGTTAGGTACGTGTATTTAGAATGTATTGTTGTGTTGATATATATTGAAATGGATTTAATTATATTATTTAGTTGTAGTTGGATTTTTAATGTTAATTTGAAAAATAATTGAGAAAAATTAATAAAATAAATAATTTATAGTTATATGTTGATTGATTGCAATAAATAATTTAT